>OGGI01000837.1_pt1 | contig 26167 bp, 23 predicted proteins | sample 1571051 | NCBI WGS metagenome assembly OGGI01 (sample SAMEA2582075, study PRJEB24529) | metagenome | biome: Human gut stool | place: China | collected 2011 | reverse complement strand
GAAAACCGACAATTTTAAACCGCCGATTTCCTACATTTTATAACCGCCTTTTACAGTATCTAATAATAATCTGACGACAAAATAAAATACTGTTGTTACAATTCCCCAGAATAAATACTTTATCTTTTCATTCTTGATAAGCTTAAGTACAGATTTATTTACTGACAAGATCTAAATACCATGAAACCATTGCCAACCTGCGTCCCAGTAATGCTTCATTACTTTTTTAGAAGAAGCACTAGCATAGTTAGCGTTTTGTCCAGCATTAAGTTGCACTAATGGGACAACTGCAAAAACAGCAACCATAACGGCAACAATGCAAGCCTTACTCATTTTATTCAGTTTCAAGATTACTCACCTCCTTAATTCCGAAAGTGTACCACATAATGACCAAAATAATTATTAAAAGTCCTATTTTTAACAAATGACTACAATTGTGTACTTTTAAAAAGTTAGAAAAGTCTTTCCTCTGTTCCAAAATCTGTTTTTGAAATATCTTCCCTATTATTCCATTCATCAACAGATGGAACATTTTTAGACTTCAAATGGGGCTTCTCTGTTTTTACTGGTACGTCATTTTTCTTTTTTGGTCGAACAATAATATCATAGTCATGCAAAACGTCCTTCAAGCTGTCTAGATTCGTCTTCTCCAACAGCAGCTTCCGCACCTTTTCGCCGTAGATTTCTTTATCGTGCTTTTCTGCAGCCACCAATTGCTTTTTGATCGCAGCAATGTCATATCTTGATGTCATCTTCTGTACCTCTTTTTTCCTTGATTAATAGCTCTAAGCCGTTCAGCGTTCTTCTTCTGTTGTTCAACAGCCTTATCAACAACGCCAGATAGTCTCCTGGCCTGTCTTTTGGCAATACCGTTGATTTTCTTCAATTGCTCAGGTGTTGCATTCGCCAGGGTCTCTTTCTCTTTAGCTGAAAATTCAAACTGCCCTCCTGACCATGTACCTTGATCAATCATAACCAGGTATCGCGTCATGTCGGCCGTAGCAGCTATTAGCTGATTACTACTGTTCTCCGGCAACTTGTCCCTCAGCGTTACCGCCACGATTGCTTCAGGAGCAGTCTTTTCCGATTTTTGCTCATGCTCAGCAACCAGACGCATTTGTTGTACCAGATCCTGATAGCTTTTCACGTCAAACTTCCTCATTTTGACTTGGAAGCGTTTCATTTCAGCTTTTCGACGCTCAAAATCAGCTCTCAGACGCTTTATTAAGGCAATTGATCGGTTAATTGCCTGTTGAAGGCTTCTAACAAGCGTAGTAAGCGACTGTTTTCTTGCTCCAGCTCTTTCAATTCTTCCTCTTGATGCTCCAATACTCTGTTCCAATTGCTGCTGATGTGTTCGAACTGCAGTAATTGCTTGTTGTCTAGACTCAAAACGAACTGATCTAGCAGCTTCTCTTGCTCGCTCTGCTCGTTGTTGTTTGATTCCTTCTTCATATTCATCAACACTCTTCCTTTCGTATATTGTGCCCAACCGCTTCCCACGGCTGATCCGCTTTTTACCTTCCTTGTCCACAAAAGCATAGCTTATCCCATTCTGCCCACGCCTTCTAACGTCAACACCTCTTGCTTTTAGCGAATCTTCCAGATTAATATTCTTCTTCTTGATCTCGGCCAACGCGTCGTCAATCCTAGCTCTCAGATCATTCTTCCAAACATATTGGCCCTTTAGCTCCAACTCACGCTCGCTAATAGTTTTTTTAACCTTCTTTGAACGCTCCTGAGTGATCTCAAGCCCGTATTCACGACAGACAGCATCGTTAATCTCTCGAAAACTACGCCATTCTTCGTTTAGATTGTCAACAATCCACTGCTTACCGTCATTAAGATTGGTCTTGTTTACAATAATATGGTTATGCAGTTTGTGGCCCTTACCGTCAACGTGCGTATATACGGCAATTTGGTATGGTGGGTAATAGCCGTCTTGGTTTTCATCATCAAGCCCACCGAAAGCACGACGGGCAAATTCATAGCCGATCTCATTGCATATCTGCCAATTCTCTGGGTTGGTAATGTCCAGATCATCAGCTGCGAATGATTGTATGATTCTGATAGCCTGATTTTTGATGGTGTCCCCGTTGGCATGCTGTCTCACTGCTTTCATTTCAGCATTGGCATAGGTTGGACTGATGTTAATTCCGCTTCTGACAACCGCCCGATCATTGTTTTTCAACGCTCCAGGCGGGCAGCCATGCTCTATTAGCCATTCTTTTGTCTCTGACTTCATGCGATTTCGACCTAAGGCATACCTGATAGCTGCTGCTGCACCCTTGGCGCGATTCATTTTAATCGTTCCCAAACATGAGCCACCTCCTTGTCTAGTGCTTCCAACTGGTCTTTAACAGCCAACCATTCCTCCTCAGCCAATTCGTCTTGAGCCTGGTTGAGCCGCCTAGCAATCTGATTAATGTTGTTACCAATGCGTGACAGATCAACGATTATATGATGATATTCATCATCAGCAAGTTTCGGTTCTTTCAATTTGGATTGCATTACTAAGTGCTTGCAGTATTTAGGCACAGACAAGCCCATAATACGCGCTGAAGCCTGGATTTTAGCATATTCGGCTTCATTCACACGTATGTTGACCTGGTGATTGTCAGTTCGCATCTTCCTGCCTCCTCTCTCTGGATAGCATAATGTGCTATCTTTCTTATCACTCACCACTAAATGAGGTTAGGTTTGCAACATGCAACACCGGTCTCATTTAGTGGTATTCCGGCGACTACGCCGGATCAGACACTATTTTTATTACAGAAGGTAACTTTTTTGATTCCAAATATCTCTTGGTAGGTAAATATTTGAAAAAATTCTAGATAAATATGGTAATGCGGTGAGGTTTTGGCTCTATGCTTACAGCACCAAGGGTTTCAAGCATTCCGTTACCGGTGAGGTTCGGTAATGTTTGATAAGATTCGGTGAGGTTTTATGTTCAACCTCACCGCTCCAGTAATGTGCCTAACACTTACTCTCCCAAGGCTTTTGGCGAAAACCTCACCAAAACAATACACTACCTCACCAAACCTCACCGCGCCGGTAATGTACCTAGCGCTTACTCTCCCAAGGCTTTTGGCGAAAACCTCACCGCTTCACCGCTTTTTACGGATTTTTTTTAAATTTAATCGATTGGTTTGTATTACTGATTTCGTTCGGCATATATCCATAATTAGTATTTTGGTGATTTTCAATAATCTCACGATCTGCTTTTGGCAACCAGCATTTTTTCAGTTCGCACTTATGGTAAACTTTCTGCAGCCTATTAACAGCTTTTTCGTTGAAGGTATTTTGACTACCTGGTTGATAGCCGTACTGTTTGGCATACTGACACCAAATTTGATATAGGTAGGCTGTTGGAATGGTGTCCATATCTTTCAACCATGATGCAATGTCGCCATCAACGAACACGTCGTCAATGAACGTCCATACGCTGTTGTTAGTGTGTTCATATTGATTAAGTGCTGTTGCTGAAGCAGCAGTATTCAGATAATGGTTGAAACTGCCTTTTTCGATCAACGCTTTGTAAAGAACGTATTGCAGCAGTTTTGGATCTGCCAGATAACGGTTCTTAATCGCTGGATTTTCTTTCGTGCCGTTGAAATCAGCATTGAATGGCACGATCAGCAGTCGCCGGTAAACCCCGCCATCGTCGCTGAAGCGTGGCATTTTGTTACATGATTGAATCACTAATGCACGAATCTGTGCCGGGTATTCTGTATGGTGTTTTTGTTCAACGATCACTGGATCACCGGTAATGATGCTGTTGAAGTTTGACTTGTCAGCAATCACCGTGTTAGCCGGATTGTCGTCGCCAATAACGACTGACTTATTGACCAGTGATTCCATGGCGAAGCGTTCTTCGAATTCTGCCACTTTTTTAAGGCCATAATTATGACGGCCTATCAGGTTTTGCAGGACGGTTTGGAACGTCCCTTTGCCATTGTTTCCGGCGGCATTTCCAAGCAAAAAGATAGCTTTGTGCAGCGCAACTGCCTTGTTTGTATTGCACGCTGCATGCAATACTTGCCATAACAATTCGACAATCTCGCCATCACCGCAAGCGATTGAATTAAGCCATTCGTCAAAAGTCCAAGTCGTTCCATCAGCATTGTTAAATACTGGTTCTTTTGGCTCAATCAATGGTACGGGTTTTAAAACGCGGCCAGTACCATATTCTGCTGTTGGTAGTGGTGTTTCGATTTTGGTTTTAACGTAAGCATCGGGCGTGTAGGGTAGGATCTGCTTTGTTTCCAAGTCAACAATACCGTTGCCAACTGGTACATAACGCGGATTGCTGAGTGGATCTACTGGTTTTTTTCTACCATGAATTTGGTTTAACTGATAGATAACGTCTGATGCGCGGTTTTTATTAAACGACGGTTCAACCGCAAAGATAAATTGGCGTAGTTGTCGTTCACCATCACGAAAGATTCCAGCTTCTGGGTCATATGTTGACATGTGCAACCGTTCGTCATCATTATTGTCGTACCAGCAAAAATGGCAGTATTTGGACAATATATAAGCTGTCTCAAGCGTGCTTAAACGATAAATTTTCTTTTTCGAGCTACTCATACTGTTTTTTTCGGTCAGATACTGCTTCTTCGCCTTTTTCAGCAATCCAATTAATTGATTAACAGTGTATGGTTCTTTATCAACTCCTCCTAAAAATGTTGAATCCTCTTTTAATTCATTAGCAAATTGTTTATAATTACTTTGCATATTGTTGTCCTTCCTTTCTGGGCGATAATAATTAGATGTCTGGTCGAGTGCTTGCATACTCGGCTTTTTTTATTGCCCTTTTTACTTACTTTTCGTCAGTAATTACTTCTTCATGGGCTTTCATAAAGCTATCAATAGCTGTCTTGCTAACTCTCATTGTTTTTCCAACCTTAATTACAGGAAGGCCTGCTTTAATCAGGTCATAAACAACGTGCTTTGACCCGTAACCCAGGTACTTCGCAGCATCAGTCAAACTCATATATTCAGGTGTCATGTTTTCACGCCTCCTTTCTTTTCTTCAAAATTAAATAAATTTTGGCATTAGACAAGTTTCGCCACATTACATCGATCAACTTCGGTCCAAATTTGGACTGAAGTTGTTTTACTTTAACCTCGTTCCAAATGTGGAACGAGGTTGAGGCAAAAGTAGTATTATTAGATTAAATCGTTAGAATTTTGATTGATCCTTTAGCTATGCGCGTGCCCGGCAGCCGTAAATTCATAGAAAGAAGGATCAATCATGTGGACTGAACCCACAAAAACCGGCAAAGTTAAGTTTGTCGAACAATTCAAAAACCCTCTGACGCTTAAGTACATGCGCGTATCAATCACGATGGACAAGGAAACCAATACCACGCGCAAGCTGGCGCAGCAGACCCTGAATAAGCGGATTGAAGAAAAGCTTCGTCATCTTGAAGACGGTCAAATCAAAGAAGGTGTTACATTCGGTGAGCTGATTGAAGAATTTGATAATTACTATCAGCAAACGGTTAAGCCTTCAACGTTTGCGTCTTGGAAAAGACTCAAAGCTTGTATTCTGAAAAATTTTGATTCAAATATTCTTGTTTCCAAAATCACTAATAAATATCTGACCAATACGTTAGAAGCCATGATCTATCAGCGCGGATACAACAACGCTTATGTTAGTCAAATCAAGTCTAAGATTAATCAGCTGATGCGCCATGCGTACCGGCATGACTATACCGCAGCCCCAATTGGTCAGCTTGAGATCAATTGGAAACGCAATAACTCAGCGAAAAGCATTGAAGATAAGTATCTTGATGATGATGAGGTTAAACAGGTGCTAGAAGCTGTTCGAGCCATCAATCCAGTACATGCTGACGTCCTCATGTGGCAATGTCTTACTGGTATGCGGATCGGTGAGGTTCTTGCTCTACAAGTCAAGAATGTATTTCTCGAAAATGGCAAGTGGTTTGTTAAAATTGACTGTACATTGGAGTACTCTTACAAACGCAAAAGCGAGTTTACAATTAGCAATACCCCCAAAACTCAAAGCAGCAACCGTACTATTCTTCTGCCAGATAAGGCAGTCAAAATTTATCGCCAGTATTCTCTAAACAAGCAGCCTGATGACGTTTTGTTTAGCATTGAAACCAAAACCGGTGCTTTTCTTCACCCCCTTTCAATGGACAATCAGCTTAAAAAAATTCAAAAAGCATTAGATTTGCCCAAACCGTTATCAACCCATATTTTTCGCCATACCCACGCTTCTAAATTAGCTGAGCTAGGTGTTCCAATTGAGCTGATCTCAAAGCGGTTGGGTCATAAAGATTCCGCCATTACGCGCCAGATTTATCTCCATGTCACAAAAAAGACCGCTGAACGATACAGCGGTCTGATTAATAGTTTTGACGTATGATTTTCCCCTTCAATGTCTCTCGCAGTTTTTTAACAGGTCTGTAACCGCTGAAAGCATTGATATTACAGCACTTATGAAACAAAAATTAGAGTTTTATAAGAAAGTTAATCGTCAGTTTTTAAAATGAGTGTTAAAATATCAAAAAGCCGTAACCCAATTGCTTGGATTACGACCTTTGAATGGTTTATTTAATTAAGCTTATTTCTTCTTAGCGTCCTTTTCGTCAGCTGGTACCTCGTTGTTTAAGTCGGTCCGCACTACCAAAACGTCAACGGGAGCATTCCGCTTAACAAAGGACGTAACTGAACCAACCATTGCCCGCTGCAGACGAGTCAGCCCGCAGGCACCCATCATGATCAGATCGTTTTGGTGATCGCGTGGGAAATCAAAGGAAATAACCGTCTTCGGGTTCCCCAGCCGGATGTGAATGTCAATGTTGTCAAAGCCCTGCTTTTGCTTAGCGTTGTCGTACAGTTCATCCAGATAGTCCTTTGACTTGTCGACCAACTGGTAAGCAATACTGCTGTCTGACATACCGGCAAAGTTGTAAGCCATTGCTCGCGTGTCGATAACATTAAGGATGTCAATGTGTGCATCGTTACGCTTAGCAACGGCAATTGCCTTGTTCAGTGCCCGTTCTGCCTGCTTGGAACCATCAACAGGGACGAGAATGTTTTGATATTCTTGATTCATAGTTATGACCTCCAATTCACACGACTTAATTGTTATTCTTATTGTACCATAATGACAGCGGAATCATTTGATTTTTATGGGTGAAAAAGCAATAATTAGTTAAATTATTTTGACAATAAACCATTTACATTGTATTTTTTCACAATTTAAAGACATTATTTTGTGATTAGTTAAAAGGAGTGGATTTCATTGGACAAGATCGATCGTCAAATTATCAACATGCTGCAGGAAAACGCTCGGGTATCATTAAAGGAGCTTTCAGCAGCCTGCTACATCTCTTCACCAGCCATTGCCGCTCGGATCAACAAACTGGAAAAGTCTGGCATCATCACCGGCTTCCACACCAGCGTAAATCTAGAAAAACTGGATTATCACGTTAAGGCCTTCGTTCAGCTGCAACTGGAACCACGCCAAAAGAAGGAATTTTATCCTTACATTGCCCAGGTTCCCAACGTCATTGAATGCAATTGCGTCACCGGCGATTTTTCCGAGGTCATGGAAGTTGTTTTCCCTTCCACTTCAGATCTCGATGATTTTATCAATGAAATTCAGCAGCGCTTTGGCAAAACCAGTACTCAGATCGTCTTTTCAACCAGTGTCGATCACCGAGGCGTCAAACTGCCACAGCCCGAAGAAGTTAAAGACTAAGAAAACGCCTGCGGTCATAGACGATCGCAGGCGTTTTTCAAAACCGATAATGATAATTAAAGCAGCTTTTCGATCTGATTCAGACGCTTTTCAAACAGCGCAAAAGCCCGTTCCAGATATTGGCTGTCGGTAACGTCAACTCCCGCATGCTTTAACAGTGTTACCGGATCATCACTGCCCCCTGCCCGCAATAGATCCAGGTAGCGTTCCAGAGCACCCGGCTCATGCTGCCAGACTGCCTCGGAAAGCGCCGTTGAGACCGCCCAGGAAGTTGCGTACTGATAGACATAGTAGTTCATGTAAAAATGCGGTACATAGGCCCAGCTCTGCGTTCGCGTGCCGGTTTCCTCAACTGCGGGACCATAGTATTTATTAACCAGCTCACCGCTTAATTGATCCAGATAGTCGGCCGTCAGCGTCTGTCCTTTTTGCTCTGCTTTGTAGGCGGCATCTTCAAATTCAGCAAATTGCGTCTGCCGATAGATCGTACCAATGAAGCCGGTAATATATTGTTCCAGGATAAAGATCAGCTTTTTAGGATCATCCTGGTATTTTTCCAGCAGATAGTCGGTTAAGATGTTTTCATTAAACGTTGATGCCACTTCTGCCAAAAAAATCGGTGCATCAGCATATTCCGATGGCTGAGCCTGTTGAGCAAACCAACTGTGCATGGCATGACCAGATTCATGTGCCAAAACAAACGTACTGTAAAGTTTATCAGTCCAGTTAAGTAAAATGAATGGATTTGCCGTATAGACGCCTACTTGATAGCCACCAGAGCGCTTGCCTAGATTTTCAGCCGCGTCGATCCAGCGATGCTCAAACTCGTTTTTCAGGCCTTTCAGATACTCTGGACCCATCACCTGCAATGCATCCCACGTCAGCTGCTTACCTTGTTCAAAAGTCGTCTTCAGCATATCCTCGCCAGCCAATGGGACATTAACATCATATTTATACATCTTGTCCAGGCCCAGAACCCGTTTCTTCAGCTCATACCAGCGATAAACCAGATCAAGATGCTGATTGACGGTTGCCACAAGCGTATCATAGACGCTTTCTGGAATATTATTGGCTCCTAAAGCGGCCGCGCGCGCACTTGGATAGTGACGAATCCTAGCCAGTGCATTTTCTGTGCCGATAAAGCTGTTCAGCGTTTGAGCAAAGGTATTGCGCAGCTCATGGTACGGTTTTTCATATGCCAAAACGGCTTCCTTGCGCACGGAACGATTTTGCGATTCATTGAACTGGCTGCGATTGCCATGCGTCAGTTCAACTAACTGCCCCTTTTCATCATGAACCTTGCCGAATTTCAGATCCGCATCGTTAAGCGTATTGTAGATTTCTTCCGCACCGTCCAGCGACTTGTTCAAATGACCCAGCAGCGTTTCTTCGGCTTTAGAGAGCACATGCTTTTTCTGCCGCCGCAGCTTGGTCATCTCATATTGATACTCGGCCAGTCCCGGCTCGCTTTGCATCAGCTTGGCAAAGTCCGCATCGTCAATGGCTGTCAGTTCTGGTTGAATAAAGGCCAGCTCAGCTTCAATCGTCGTCGCGGCATTGACGACTTGACCATAGAGCGTGACTGCCGTTGAATCCGTCGTATCACTGTCGCGCCGCAGCATGCCATAGACAAATTCGCGTTCCAGCTCTTCATCAATCGCCTTGTTTTCGTTGAGATTTCTTAAAAAGGTCTGACCATCACTGGCAAAATGCCCTGCCGTCTTGGCAAGTTCAGAGGCCTTCTGCTGCGTTTTGGCAAGCGCTTGTTCCATTGCCTCATCTGATTCATACAGCAGCGTCAGATCCCATTTAAGCGCTTCAGGTACTTCGCTGCGTTTAAGCTGTTTTTCCATTGTTTCCCGTCCTTTCCTCATTTAACTTAATTATACAAAAAAAGCATCGCTAAGTTTCTCAGCGATGCTTTATTTTTAGCCTTGGTAATTATCCAGGTATTGGTTGTATTTTTCGTGATCCAATGATTTTTCGGATTGACCGATTACCAAAGTTGCAATCGTGTTGCCGACCACGTTGACCGCTGTCCGGCCCATGTCGACAAACCGATCAATTCCGGCAATAAACGTCAGCCCGGCAACCGGTACGCCAATCGTTGATACTGAAGCCAGCAGCACGACAAACGAAGCCCCTGGCACCCCGGCCATCCCTTTGGAAGTAATCATCAAGACCACCAGCAGCGTAATCTGGTGAGCAATCGTCAGATGAATGCCATAAGCCTGCGCCAAGAACAAGGCAGCCAGTGCTTGGTAGATTGCCGAGCCATCCAAATTGAACGTGTAGCCGGTTGGAATAACGAATGAGGCAATTCCTTTGTCGACCCCCATCTTCTGCGTTTTAGCCATCAGACGCGGCAAGGTTGCTTCAGAGCTGGCCGTTGAAAAGGCAATCGCAATTTCTTCCATTACTACGTGCATCGTCTTCCAATAGCGCAGATGGAAAATCTTGGCGACGATCCCCAAGACGACCACCACGAAAATAATCATCGTTGCATAGGCGATCACCACAAACAGTCCCAATGGCAGCAATGCTTTCAGACCCATTTCGGCAATCGTCATCCCAATCAGGCCAAAGACCCCAATTGGCGAGAACTTCATTACCCAGTTGGTTACCTTGAACATGGTTTCCGAAACGGCATTCATAAAGTCGATAATGATCTTGCCGCTTTCGCCCAGCGAGGCAACTCCCAGCCCAAAGAAGACTGAGAAGAAGATTACCGGCAGCATGTCGCCGTCTGCAATCGACTTAAAGATGTTGGTCGGCACGATTGCGATCAGCAGGTCCCAGATACCGCTGTGCTTGGAAGCCGATTTTGCCGTGGTCAGATATTGAGAGATGTCTGAGGCATGCAGATCATGGATGTTGATGTAGGTACCAGGATGCAAAATATTGCCCACGATCATCCCCAACAACAGCGCAATCGTTGTCAAAACCTCAAAGTAGATCAAGGTTTTAACCCCAATTCGGCCAAGCTTCTTAATGTCGCCGATATTAGCAATCCCCACCGTCAAGCATGAGATTACGATCGGCATTACAATCATCTGGATCAGCCGCAGAAAGATCGTACCGAGGCTTTGCATTACCTTGATGGCGCCAGTATTTTGATAGGTCATGGCCCCAACGATAATCCCTAAAATCAGTCCGATCATAATCTGCCAGCCAAGCGACAGCCGGCCAAAGCGATAACGTTTCATATGATGTTCCATCCTTCCGCTTATTTGGATTGTCATAACGATGCATTCATAAGTTTATGGTTGAATAACCGGCCGCGTTTAAATTATTTCCAATTAATGGGCCGTACCAGAATCAATTCCAGCAAAGCACATCCCATCTTGTACGAATTATTAGAAACATGCGGTCGCAAAAGTTTTGGTTTTCGTATCGTTATTTCACTCACAAATTAAGTTCATCTGTATCCGAAAGCTTATTTTACACTGTTATTTATAAAAAGTGAACAATTAATTTTAGATTAAGTTGATTTGTTCGGTAACAAGTTGTATAGAGTCCGGATTTTGCGTTTATTGTAAACGATTTCTAAAAACCGTTTCTTAAGAATTTCCGAAAATTATTTAACTTTAAAATAATAAGGTTCGCAAAATTTTTTATTATTTTTTATCCAGGGTATAAAAGCCATTAGGACGCCTTGGAAACGTTTTGATCATTTTTTAACAAGTATTTTTAACTAAATTTTTTACTATTTTTTATTGATTTAATTTTTGAAAGCGCTTAATATAATTCCAGAGAGTTTTAAGTAAATGTCTTTTCTAAGGAGGAAGGCTAGATTATGAATGAGGCGAGTTCTAAGTCACAATCAATGGCTTCTCGGATTGCATATTCATTTGGTGCTTTCGGGCATGATATGTTCTATGGGATGCTGTCGACTTACTTTATGATGTTTGTTACCGGCCACCTGTTCAACAGCAACAGTGGTGGCCAAGCAGCCCACATGGTTTCTTTCATTACGATTACCATCATGGTGCTGCGGATCGTTGAATTGGTAATTGACCCATTTATCGGTAACGTTATCGATAAGACCGATACCAAATGGGGTCACTTTAAGCCATGGGTCGTTGCTGGTGGGATCGTTTCTGCCGTTGCAATTGCCCTGCTGTTCACTAATCTGTGGGGTCTGACCTACAAGAATCCAGTTTTGTACCTCGTCGTATTTGCAATTTTATATATTACGATGGATATTTTCTATTCCTTTAACGACGTGGCTTTCTGGTCAATGATTCCTGCAATCTCATTTGACTCGGCAGAACGTGAAAAGACGGCTACCTTCGCCCGGGTTGGTTCAACGCTTGGCGGTCAGCTGGTCGGTGTTGTCGTAATGCCAATCGTCTTGGCATTTTCTATCAGTTCAAACGGTGGCTCTGGTGACAGTCGCGGTTGGTTCGCATTTGCCGCAATCGTAGCTGCTATTTCAGCAATTACGTCCTGCGGGGTTGGTCTCTTCACTCATGAAAAGAAGAACGAACTGCGTGAAAACAAGGAAAACACGACTTTCAAGAAGGTCTTTGGGGTTCTGCTTCACAATGACCAATTAATGGCAATTGCTGTTACCTACCTGGTTTACACGACTGGGATTCAGATCGTTAATTCCTTCCAACTGTACTACTTCACCTACATTCTTGGTCGGGCAAGCACCTACACGCTGTACGCACTGATCAACGGCGTTATCGGTGCCGTTACGGTTGCTCTGTTCCCTGCTCTGGCTAAGAAGTTCAGTCGGATGAAGGTCTTCTACTACTCAATCCTGGTTCTGTTGATCGGTTTGGCAATCTTCGCCTTTGCTGGTCAATCTCTGCCAATGGTTATTCTTGGTGGTGCCATTTACATGCTGCCACAGCCACTGATTTTCATGGTTGTTTTGATGATCATCACCGACTCGGTTGAATATGGTCAATTAAAGCTTGGTCACCGTGACGAAGCCGTTACGCTTTCCGTTCGTCCCCTGCTGGACAAGTTCGGTGGTGCCGTTGCTGGTGGTGTCGTTGGGATGACGGCTACGGCTGCCGGCATGATCTCTGGTGCTACGGCATCCGACATTACTGCTCACGGTGCAGGGATCTTCAAGCGCATGATGTTCGTCGTTCCTGCAATTCTGATTCTTTTGGGTGTCCTGTGCTTTAAGAGCAAGGTTAAGCTGGATGAAAAGATGCACGCTCAAATCGTTGACGAACTGGAACAATCCTGGCACCAACACCTTGAAGGCAATGACAGCGTTCGTGAAGAACTGGCTGAAGACGCCAGCCTGGCCAAGGATCTGGTTATCGACTTCAAGGCACCAGTCAGTGGTACTTTGATGCCATTATCTCAAGTAGGCTCCAAGCCATTTGCTGATGGTACCATGGGCTTAGGTATTGCCATCAAGCCATCTGACGGCCAAGTCTTTGCACCATTCTCCGGGACCGTTGTTGCTGACTTCCCAACCACTCGTCACGCAATTGGTCTGGAAACCGACAATGGCGTTCCGGTTTTGATTCACGTTGGTGTTGATACCGTTCAGATGCGCGGGACTGGCTTCATCAACTATGTCGTCAAAGGTCAGCACGTGGCAGCCGGCGAAAAGCTGATGGAATTCTGGGCCCCAGCAATCAAGAAGGCGGGTCATGATGATACGGTCATGATTGCCTTTACCAAGTCTGAAAAGGCACCTGATTACACTTTGACCTATGTCAAGCAGGATGGTGAAGTCAAGGTTGGCGACACCATTATGCAAATCGAAGTCAAGAAAGACTAATTAGACTAATTGAATGATCAAAAAGTCTGTTGGCCTAAAAAAGCTCGGCTGCAGCAGTCGGGCTTTTTGTTTGTCATTTAATCATGGAGGAATTTGAATATGAGTATCCAAGTTAATGCCAGCAATCGACTGTTTCACCTGCAGACCAAGTATACCAGCTACGTCTTCCACGTTATTGAGGACGGCTCGCTGGGTCAGCTCTACTACGGTCCTAAGATTCCATTCAAAGACGACTACGCCAACCTCAACACGCGTGAAGAACACGACTGTACCAACACGCGCACTGATGAAGACGTTGAGTTTCAAGCTGAGCTGCTAAAACAGGAATACGCCGGACTAGGTAAGGGCGATTACCGTTATCCAGCCTTCCAGATCACCTATCCAAACGGCTCCCGGACCTCTGAATTCCAATACCGCGACTATGAGCTTAAGGACGGTAAAGCGCGGCTGACCGGCCTGCCTTCAACATTTGCCGATGACAGCAATGATTCTCAGACGCTGACCGTTAAACTGGCGGATGGCGATTTAGAGCTGCAGCTGCACTACACGGTTTTTGCTGATGAAGACGTGATTGTCCGCAGCACAACGTTTGTCAACCATGGCAAAACCGTCTTTTTAAACCGAGCCTTGAGCGCACAGCTGGATCTGCCGGATGCCAACTATGACTTCATTCAGTTTGCCGGCTCTTGGTCGCGGGAACGGCATCTGCACCGCAGCCATCTGCGTCCCGGTACGCAAAGCATCTCCAGTCTGCGGACCGCCTCCAGTCATCAGGAAAATCCATTCTTTATGCTGGCCCGGCCACACACCGACAATAACCAAGGGGCGGTTTTCGGCTTTAACTTTGTCTACTCAGGCAACTTTTTGGATTCCGTCGAGGTCGACCAGTTTGATACCACGCGTGTCCTGATTGGCATCAACCCGGATGAATTTGGCTGGAAGCTTAACAGTGGTGATTCATTCCAAACTCCAGAAGTCATCTTCAGCTATACCGACAATGGCTTCAACGCGCTTTCTCAGCAATTGGGCGCCTTTTATGCTCAGCACTTGATCAACCCTCATTTTGCCCACCAGGAACGGCCAATTCTGATCAACAACTGGGAAGCCACGTTCATGGACTTTACCGAAGACAAATTAATGCCAATCGTTGAGCGTGCCAAGGAACTGGGAATTGAAATGTTCGTACTTGATGATGGCTGGTTTGGTCATCGTGACGACGATCGTTCCAGTCTAGGCGATTGGTTCGTTGACGAAAAGAAGTTCAACCATGGCATTGCTGGATTTGCCAAGCGCGTTCACGATCTCGACATGAAGTTTGGGCTCTGGTTTGAACCAGAAATGATCTCAATTGACAGCAAGCTCTATCAAACCCACCCAGAATGGATGATCAAGACGCCAGGTCGCGGGCAGACGCCGGGCCGTCACCAATTCGTCTTGGACATGAGCCGTCAGGAAGTCGTTGACTATCTGTTTGGATTGATGAGCCACATTATTCAAGATGCCAAGCTGGACTACATCAAATGGGACATGAATCGGAATATCACCGAAATGTACGGCGCCGACCTGCCTGCCGATCAGCAGCTGGAATTCTCACACCGCTATATCTTAGGCGTATACGATCTCTATGACCGCTTGACCAAAGCCTTCCCAGACGTCTTGTTTGAATCATGTGCCTCTGGTGGCGGCCGCTTCGATCTGGGAATGATGTACTATGCGCCACAGGCCTGGTGCAGCGATGATACCGATGCTGTTGAACGCATCAAGATTCAAGACGGCACCTCATATGGCTACACGCCTTCAATGTGGGGCGCTCACGTTTCAGCCGTGCCAAACGATCAAGTCGGCCGGCTGACTTCAATCGACATGCGGGCTAAAGTGGCCTACTTCGGTGCATTCGGCTATGAACTGGACGTCACTGAGCTCAGCGATGAAGAACAGGCTACCATCAAGCAGCAGGTGGCCTTCTATAAGCAATACCGCAAGCTCTTCCAGTTTGGAACGTTCTACCGGCTGGAAACTCCGGATACCAGCGATAATGTCTATGGCTGGGAAACCGTCAGCCCTGACAAGCAGACGGCCATTGGCATGCGCTATCAGATTCTAAACGGAGCCAACCCTGCCTACATCCGCTACTACTTCAAGGTCCTGGATCCTGAACGGCGCTACACGGTCAATGATGGCTCGGAAGTCTTCTCGGGCGCCGAATTGATGAATGCTGGGTATTTCGTGCCACGCGTCATGAACCGCCTGCAATCGCCAAAGGTACCATCTGATTTCCACGCTGACATGTTTATCGTTAAAGCCGTTGACTGATTCGGCATCAAACAAATAAACCGCACCGTCTAATGACAGTGCGGTTTTTGATTTAGTGTCAGTTTGACTTAGTCGACAAACAGCTTTCGGTACTCGCCATAACCAGCTTCTGCCAACTGATCAAACGGAATAAAACGCAGGGCGGCCGAATTGATGCAGTAGCGCAGACCGCCGCGATCCAGCGGTCCATCGCAAAAAACATGTCCTAGATGCGAATCAGCCTTCAGACTGCGCACCTCGGTTCTTTCCATGCCAAACGACTGGTCGCGCTTTTCTTTCAGCTTGGTAATTGGTTTGGTAAATGCCGGCCAGCCGCAGCCCGAATCAAACTTGTCCAGCGAAGAAAACAGCGGCTCGCCACTCACAACATCGACATAGATGCCTTTTTCGAAAAACTGATCATATTTGCCGGTAAACGGCGGTTCGGTAGCAGCCTCTTGCGTAACGCGGTACTGCATTTCAGTCAGCTTGTTTTTATCAGTCAACGCAATCCCTCATTTCGTACCTGCTGAACGATTGATTGCTTGTCATTCAGCATTTTGATTTTGGTCATTGTATCATCTGGCATCGTTTTGACGTAAAAATATGCCTACGCTATCAAAAAAGCGACCCGTATTGCGCGGATCGCTCGATTATTAAGCTCATTAAGCGCCAAATACCTTAAAACGCTTTTCAGCAGGCAGGACGTCTTTTTCGCCAGCTGGTGCCTCAACGGATCCAAACGGCATTTCAGCCCGCAGCTGCCAGGTTTCAGGAATGTCAAACGCCTTGGCAATTGCTTCATCGATCAGCGGGTTGTAGTGCTGCAGCGATGCACCCAGTCCTTGAACGGCCAAGGCTTCCCAGACCGCCTGCTGAGCACCGCCAATTGCCTGTTCAGCCCAGCCAGCAAAGTTGGCGGCATATGCTGGGAAGTCAGCCTCCAACTGCTTTACGGTCGCCGTTTCAGTAAAGTACAGAATCGTTCCGTACGCCTTGAAGCTGTTGACCTTAGCTTGCGTCTTGGCAAAAGCTTCATCATCTTTTACGACTTTGCGCAGCTCAGCCAATACGATATCCCAAATTCGATCGGAATCTTGGCCAAAAGCAATCACCGCACGTACCGTCTGACTGTTAAAAGCAGATGGCGACAGTTCGAGCGTCTTTTCGATCAGGTCAACCAACGTCTGCTTGTCTTCCTTGACGTTTTTGCCTAATGCATAAATGGAGCGGCATTTTTCTTGAAGTTGATTAAATTGATTTGTCATAGTCGTTCCTCTTTTTCTGAAGATTTGTTATTTGTATTATAACTTGTTACTTACTTTTTGTAAATGATTTTATCTTATAAAAAGTAAGTATCAGCCAAGCAAAAACTCCTGCTGGCCAAAACGGCACGGCAGGAGTCGGCAATTATTGATGTGTAACTTAGGATTTTTTGATCATTTTTCGGTACTTTGCCGCAAAACCAGCTTAGTACCGACTACTACGCGCTGCGGAGCCAGATCCGGGTTCTGCAGGCGGCGTCCCAGCAATTCAAGTCCCATTGCCGCCATTTGATCGGTTGGGACATGAATCGAGGTCAGCGTTGGATAGGTGTAGTGAGTAATTGACGTGTCGTCAAAACTGATCAGCGCCATTTCATGTGGCACGTCGATCTGCTTTTCGTGTAGGGCACGCAAAGCACCGACTGCCATCGCATCATTGGCAACCAAAACGGCTTGAGGACGATCATCGAGCTGCAAAAGGCGCTGCATCTGGTCAAAGCCGCTCTTTTCTGAGTAATCACCCATCATAAACCATTCTGATTGGTAAAGATTTTTAGCTTTTAAAGTCTTGGCGAAAGTGTCGCGCCGTGAATCGCTAACCGGTTTTTGGTCAGTCGTTTTTTCCTGACCAGCAATCATGCCGATCTTGGCATATCTGGCAGCCAGAAAATCAGCAGCCTGCTTAATGCCGCCATCAAAGTCTGACAAAACCGAGTCACAGCCATTGGACAATTCATCATAGTCAATCACCACGATCGGCTTGTTGAAACGCTGCAGCTGATCGATCTGTTTTTGACTGTACTTGCCGATCGCAACGATCCCGCTGACGTCATTAGGAATCTGTTCCAAATGCGTGTCAAAAACCGTCGCCGTTGTATAGCCAACCTGCTGGGCCTCTTTTTCAACGCCCAGGCGAATATTCATGTAGTAAAGATCATCCAGTTCGCGAGCTGGCGAATACCACTGAATAACGGCAATCTTGTGACCGGTGGCTGCGCTGCGTCGATGTTTTTTGGTATAGGACAGCTCTTCGGCAATCGTTAGAATCTTGCGCCGTGTCTCTTCACCAACCGACAGTTGAGGGTCATTGTTTAAAACTCTCGATACCGTTGCCAGTGAAACCCCCGCACGATCTGCAATGTCCTTTAGCGTTACTGCCATCAAAAACCATCCTTTCCTTGGTCAAAATAGGTTACAGTCGTTCAACGAACCGCTGCCAGCCAGCTTGACCCTGGGCATTGCGCTTAAAGACGCCGGCATCCGCCAAAACATCGCCGAAGACCTGAGCAACTTCTTGTTCTAAAATCTCTTCAACGTTGTCGGCATTAATGTCATCATGCCGTGCCTGAACTTCTTTAGCCCATGGCAGATGACTGTCGGCAATCTTGTTTGGTTCATTGAGCCAGTACTTCTTGACTTCTTCCAATTCACTCTTCAAACGAGCTGGCAGAATGGCCCGGCCCATCACTTCAATCAGACCGATGTTTTCCTTTTTAATGTGCCAGAGCTTTTCATGAGGATGGAAGATGCCCAATGGGTACTCCTTACTAGTATTATTGTCTCGCAAAACCAAGTCAAGCACAAATTCATCGCCATTACGGTGCATAATTGGCGTAACGGTGTGGTGTCTTGTATTACCGTCGAAAGCTTTCAATGAAAGTTCTGGATCGTCATAATGGTCCCAGACGTTGATGACATGCGTTCCCAGCTGAATCAAAGCCTGATCGTTCTTGCTGATCAAGCGCAGATCGCTCATTGGCCAGTCAACGATGCCGGCCTTAACGTCTGAATAGTCTTTAAAGCTCAGTTCCTGCTTGATTGGCGCCTTCATCATCGGGAAGGTATGCCGGCCGCCTTGATAATGCTCATGGGCCAGCATGGAGCCGCCAACGATTGGCAGATCGGCATTGCTGCCCACAAAGTAGTGTGGCAGCTGCTTTTCGATCTCAATCAAGTTGATCAGCGTCTGTTGATTGATCTCCATTGGTTCGTGCTTGGCATCCAAGAAAATGCAGTGTTCATGGAAGTAGGCATATGGTGAGTATTGGAAGCCCCACTGCTTGCCGCCGATCGTCATGCGAACGATGCGGTGGTTGCTGCGGGCAGCATGCCCCAAACGTCCCAGATATCCTTCATTTTCCATACAAAGCGCGCACTGCGGATACTTCTTTTGAGTATCATGGGCAGCAGCAGCAATCGCCTTAGGATCTTTTTCGGGCTTGGAAAGATTGATCGTAATCTCCAGCTCGTTGCCATCATTGACTTTTTTAGTAAACTCAATATTTTTTTTGATTGCGGATACCTTTACATAGTCATTGCTGGTACACAGATCATAAAACCAGTCCGTAGCTTGTTGGGGGGATTGTTCATGCTTTTGCCAGAACGTCCCATTAACCTTGGCCGGTGTTGGCGTCAGCAGATCATACAGCTGATCGTTTAAGATTTCACGCGCTGTCTGGCCATCTTCAATCTTGCCGCGCTGAACTGCCAATTCCACCAACTGACTGGCCAGTGGCGTATCTGGTTGGGCCTCAGCATCTTCATCACCCACCAGCGCTCGAATCTTGTTCATCACATAGATCTTGTCCATTGGCTGAAAAGCACCGCTGGCAATCGCCTTTTCTGCAAATCCTTCAATGAGTTCCATGTCGCAAACCTCTTTCTCAAAAACTGACCTTAAGACTAGATCTTGTGGGGACCATCAACGATTTCGGCATCATAGAAGCTGGCATCGTAGCCAATCGTTTCCCGGTAGACCTTGCCGACGTTTTCCTTAAATGCATCGGCTTGGTCCTTCTTAACGATTGCGATGGCACTGCCGGCAAAACCGCCGCCGACCATCCGCGCACCCAGACAGCCTGGTTGTTCCCATGCCGTTTCTGCCAGCGTGTCCAGCTCCTTGCCAGTTACCTCGTAGTCAAAGTGCAGCGAAACGTGAGAAGCATTGATCAGACGGCCCAGCTTTTCAAGGTCGCCTGCCTTCATAGCCTCAATCGCCCGCAGCGTCCGTTGATTTTCGGCAACTGCATGACGAGCACGACGAATTAAAACATCGTCATTGATCAAATAGGAGTATTCGTCAAACGTGTTTTCGTCCAGTTCACCCAGCTTCTTGATATTCAGCTTTTGGTTCAGGCGCTTAACGGCTTCTTCACATTGTTCGACGCGTTCGTTATACTTGGAGCCAGCCAGCGAGTGCTTCTTGTTGGTACTCATGATCACGATTTCGTAGTCGCCCAGCTTCAATGGCAGGTATTGATATTCCAAAGTACTGCAGTCCAAGAAGATGGCGTTGTCTTTCTTACCCATCCCAACGGCAAATTGATCCATAATTCCGGAGTTCAGGCCGACAAAATCGTTTTCCGTCTTTTGACCAAGCTTAACCAGCGAGATTTCGTCAATATCCAGATTGAATTCATCCTTCAGCAGATTACCCATCAAAAGTTCAATGGAAGCTGATGAAGAAAGCCCCGCGCCGTATGGCAGATTGCCGTGTACCAGCAGATTGAAGCCATGGTCAATCTGGTAGCCGGCCTGCTTTAAGTAGACCAGCATCCCCTTAAAGTAGTTGGTCCAGGTCTTGTCGGCATCCGTTTCTGGCTTTTCGTCGTTGATGCTGAATTCAACGACCGTGCTGCCTTCCATGTTGGCTGAGTAGAGCTGAACCTTGTCATCATCACGCGGACCGTAGACGCCAAACGTGCCCAGACTGATGGCACATGGGAAAACATGACCGCCATTGTAATCAGTGTGTTCGCCAATTACATTGATTCGACCAGGTGAGAAGAAGACATCCTTAGCTTCACCATTAAAAACATCTTGATATTCTTTCAGTAATTCTTGCTTATCCATCTCTAGCTACCTCCATAAACGGTTAGTAAACTTTTACTAAATATTAGCTTACGCTCACCTTGACAATTTGTCAATAAGCGCTTTCATTATTATTTTTAAAGGATTTGTAGTTTTTTTAACAATCCTTATTTAGCAACTGTTTGCGCTATTTTTTATGCTAAAATAAATTTTACTTAACAAAAGAATCTGAGAAAGGATGGCCGTCTATGAAAAAAATTCTCCCAGATCAGTTAAAAAAACAGACTCTGCTGCTCGGTCGCTGGACCATTAAACAGCTGCATGGGAAAAGCGTCTTATACACGACCAATCTTGGTAGTCTGATCAAATTCCATCTGCAAGCCAGTCCAGTTTTGAGAATCGAGGCCTTAGATAACGGCAATCCGCAAATGCCGCCACAATACTGGGCCGTGCGAGTCAATCATGGAAATTGGCAGCGCTGGTCAACCCGCAATGCTCCTTTTGAGCTAGCGCTGCCTGATAATGCTGAAGTTGAGATCATCGCGGCTGGCAATACCGACCTTGATGATGTCTGGCTTGGCAATCAGGGACTGGCTGTGGCCGCGATTTCGATTGCTGATCAAGCCGTCATGACCCCGCCTAAGCCGCAAAAACGCGTAACTGTCATTGGCGATTCAATTACGGCTGGCTGTTGGGTAAATGGCAAACGGCCCAGCACCGACTATCGCCCAGAAAGCTGCTATATCGGTCTTGTTAGTGACGCCTTGGGAATCGATGTCGATCGGATCGCCTATTCAGCAGGCGGCGTTTTAAGAGCCGCGGTAGGCAACGTCCCCCCGGCCGCCCAGTTCTTGAGCCATCTGGACGCCCAAACGCCATGGTACCCCAGCGTCATGCCTAAACTGGTTTTGATCAATCTGGGCGTCAATGATCGGCGTTTTGCCAGCCAGCAGTTTCAAAAAGCCTACTCAGCGTTTGTCAAACAGGTAAAAGCCGCCTATCCAAACGTTCCACTGGCCTTAATGGTACCTTTTGCTCAGACCTATGCCGATATCATTGAAGAAACCGCTTTGGAATGTCATACTGAATTCGTTCCTACCAAAAACTGGTGTCAGTCATTTACTGATGGTCTGCACCCCGATCAGCAAGGTTCTTTACAGATTGCCCAGCATTTAACGCCGGTTTTGGCAGAGCTGCTGAACCAAAACTGGCAATAGCATCTGGGCACTTCAGCACGCTTCTGCCAAGCCAAACAAAGGAGAGATTTTCATGCCAATTCCTACTCGTCGGCTGCCAATCAATGGCGGTTACAACTATCGCGATCTTGGCGGCTATCCAACACTTGACGGCCATACCATCAAGTGGCGCCGACTGCTGCGGTCTGGCAGTCTGCACCGCCTGACCAGTCAGGATCTGCAATACTTTTCTGATATGAAGCTGGCTAAAGACATTGATCTGCGCTCACCGCGAGAAACCAAAAAAGAGCCTGACCAAGTCCCAGGTGCCACTGAATACATCGCCAATCCAATCTTTTCAACCGACGAAACCAGAGCCTCGCAGCCAATCTCATCTTTTAGCGATGAATTGAATGCTGATCCGACCCGTGGCCGCCAGCATATGCGCACCGTCTATCATGAAATGGTCGCTGAGCCTGGTCCACAACAGGCCTACCGCGATTTTTTCCAACAGCTGCTAAGCGCGCCGGCTGATCGCCCCGTTCTGTTTCACTGTACTGCTGGCAAGGATCGAACCGGGATTGGCGCCTATCTGCTATTAAACGCCTTAGAAGTGCAGCCCGATGTCATCATCAAAGACTACCTGCTGACCAATGAGCTCGTTAAAGACGTTCAGCAAGATATCAAGCAGAAACTGACTGCTGGTCATTTTTCGTCAAACTACATCCAAAATTCGCTTGATATGGCCAGCGTTAAGCAGGAATACCTGCAGACGGCCCAGGATGCCATTCAAAAAATCAGTGGCTCCGTTGACCAGTACCTTAAAGAAGTCATGCAGCTTTCTGATTCTGATCTGCAGGCATTGCGTCATAAGTACCGTGACTAATGGTATAATAAACCAAAAGCAAGCGTTTTCTGGAAACTAACGCTGATGGAGGTGTCAATATGGAAACAAGAATCTTCTTTAATCCCGGCGACTCGATTGCCAATATTCATGACTACAATGAAGCCGTACGCAAGGGACAGATTTTTAAAAAAGAGCGTAAAATCGACGACCTGGTCATTGCCAAAGGTCCTGATGATGAAGAATATGCCATCTTTTATGCCAAGGACGCCTTGCCGGCCGATCACGCCAAAGCCCAGCCTTATGACGTCAAGGAGCATCTCTAGTCAAATAAAAACGCCGAGTCAGCAAGCTGATTCGACGTTTTTTATTGAATAGTCACGATTAATAATGAGTGCCCCGCTGCTTGGCAAGGTCCCTCATCATTATTTAAGACCTTGTCAAGATATAGCCGACTCCAACAGCTTAGCGGCCACCGACAATCTGCGCTGCCTGTTGTTCTAAGCGCAGCACCAATTCATCGGCATCAGCCTTAAAATCTTCAATAAAGCTAGCATGAACCGGTGAGGCTGAGCCAACTTTTTCACCCATGATATCGGTTACCACTAGATCTTCGCCTACCCAGGCAACGTCGTCATAATGACCTTCCAAGGCTTCGTCCATAAATTCCTGCAAGGTATCACGCACGGCATCCTTAATGACGTCATCCATTTCCAAATGCTGGCCATGAACTTGATACTGTGCGATCTTCATTGCAACTTCTTCCATATTTTCTGGAATTTGAATACTCATAAAAATCCCCTCGGTTTCTAGTGCTTGCGACGACTTTTCTGCCGACGATTCCGAAATGAAATGCCAACTGGCGGGTGCTTTTTGCCCTTAACAGTTTTAGCCGCTGGCGTTGGGGAAGCCGTTCTTTTTTCAGCAACGCGCTTGGCCATCTCGTTGTTTTGTTCACGAGCATCATAGTCACGCCATGGATGCATGATCGTCCCGACAAAACTGGTCAAAAGCGTCCGATGGGTTGCCATCCATTTTTGCGCAGTTTCACGATCATTAATGTCAACACCCTCTGCCTGAGCCAGTGACAATACCAGCTGCGTCAAACGATCCTTGCGATCAAGCGAGGCCAGTGCTTCTTGAGCTGGCTGCATGTGCAACAGCGTCCGCTTAGCGATGGCATATTGATCATCGTTAAGATCGCCTTGCTGATGCAGATAGTCAAAAAAGGCATCAAATAAAGCCACGATCTTGATGATTTGATACGGCTTGATGTGCGGGTCCAATGGCATCGTCATCCCTAGCACCTGCTGCAGCGCCTCAAAAGTCCAGCCATCAGGCCACTGGTGCGCTTCTTGGTTCATCAGAGTCAAAAACTCATCAATCAGGTACTGCTCATCAGTTTCATCAAGGCCCTCGATATTTTTAAGCAGGGCAGCTTTAGGGGCCACAGCGACCATTGTTTTTTGCCAGGCCAGGTAGTTTTCTGGCGTCCATTCTCGCGGTGCCTTTCCAACAGCTGGTTGGTCGGCAGCCGCTTTCCAGTTTGCCTGCATGGTCTTGCGGTGCTCATCCATTACCTGAGCCAGCTCTTTAACATGCTCAACTTTTAAAAACTTTTGATAGGCCTTTAAAACTGGAATGGTCGAAATCACCTGACGATATGGCGCCTGCCCATCCTGATAGAGCTCGTGATCCAAAACGGCTGCCAATGCCGCACCAGTCCAGTGACAATCATCAAGCTGATGACGATCGGCCATCAATTGATTGACCTGCTGCAAGATTCTTTGTGCATGTTCCTGCTGATTTTTTGACAACCGATCAAACGCCGCGTCGACTAAGAATGCTTGTACGTGGGCTTGATTCTGTTGATACTCCATTAAAACTTTCACTCCTGTTGCTTCAACTTGAATTTCAATAACTATCATAACATAATTACTTAGTACACACGTTCGCTTACGATCTATAAAATTGGAGGAATTTAAATGCCATCCAAAAAAATCAAAGTCCCTGACTTCTATTATCAAGAAATGACGGCAGCCGGCTACCGGCAAATTGAAGACCAGATTGAGTCCCTCAAGAAACAACGGCCTGAAAAGATCGCACGGCTCAAGGCTGCTCGAGCTTTGGGCGATCTTTCCGAAAATACTGAATACAGTACTGCCAAACGGGATCTAAGACATTTGGAAAGCCGACTGCGCTATCTGAACAAACAGCTGACCTATGCCAAAATCATCACACCGCAGGATACTGGTAAAGTTGGCATGGGGTCCACGGTTGAGCTGCAGTATGACGATGACGATGAAACTGAGACCTATACGCTGGTTGGGCGGCAAGAAGCCGATATTCTGCAAGGCAAGCTGGCATTTGACTCGCCACTGGGCAAAGCAATTACCGGGCTCAGCGCGGGAGATTCTGCCTTGGTTGCTGCGCCGCAGGGAGAATATCAGGTCAAGATCGTTTCTGTCAAGGTAAATCAAGATGAAGTCGGTTAAGTCAAACCAGCCAGATTGACCAAATCCAAAAATTCTTCAATCGGCATAAAGGTTTAAACGATAGCTTGAATTGCGCTGGTCGCTTGATCAATTTGAATTCTTGCTGCTTGCGAATTGATTTTGATACCGTTATACTAAATGACGTTGCAGGTTGGCAGCACAAGATATTGTGTGTTTTCCACAGATATCACCACTTATCCACAAGATATTGTGGATAAGTGGTAAACTGAGTCTGAATTGTCCGCTCAGATTCAGTCTGCCTAACTTACACCATCTGATTTCTACTCTGTTTCAAAAGACCCCTGGCTTGTCCAACCAGGGGTCTTTTTAAAGTGCTTTTTGATAGGCAGCCTCGGTTTTAGGATCAAAAGCCACCATAATGACTTCTTGAACCCAGCGGCTGGCTGTCAGAAATTCACGAATCGTTTTAATCGCAATGATTGCCGCCTGCTCAACGGGAAAGCCATAGACACCCGTGCTGATTGACGGAAAGGCGACCGTCTGGCAATGATAGTGCTCAGCCAGCTGCAGACTATTGCGGTATGAGTTTTTCAATAGATCAGCCTCACCATGCTCACCGCCATGCCAAATCGGCCCAGGCGTATGGATAATGTATTTAGCCGGCAGCTGAAAACCTGGCGTGATCCGAGCCTCCCCCGTTGGACAGCCATGAAATTTTTCACAGGCTGCATAGAGAGCTGGCCCAGCCGCCCGATGAATAGCGCCATCAACACCGCCGCCACCCATCAGTGTCGTATTGGCAGCATTAACGATGGTGTCAACTTGATATTTGGTA
>OGGI01000834.1_pt1 | contig 26253 bp, 20 predicted proteins | sample 1571051 | NCBI WGS metagenome assembly OGGI01 (sample SAMEA2582075, study PRJEB24529) | metagenome | biome: Human gut stool | place: China | collected 2011 | reverse complement strand
AGAAGCATGTCTACGAAGCAAGGGCATATCACAAAGCAAAAAAGTCCATCTGGGCAAAATGGGGAGTTATGGCTGCTTGCCTGTGTCTTATTGTGGCAGGAACAGTTGCGATGTTACACCAGCCAAAGTATGACACAATGACAGGTGATCCAATCAAAGATGCAGGCGGAGGAATCAGCGGAGGCTCAGAAATGGCCGGTTGTTATAGCATTGCAGTATTTCCAGATACTAAAAGCGAAGATTCCGTTGAAATTGCGGAAGTAATAACATTGTCGGAAACAGAGGTCAAGAACAACTCCCTATCCGTACATCTGCCACAGGCTTTGCCAGAAGGATTTCATTTCGGACGAGGGAGCTTGTATACGACTGTGATGAAAGACGGAGCACAGTACAATATGCTCAGCGTGCAGTATATCACCGGTTACATACCAGAAAGTCAAGTCTTAGAGGATGGCGGCGAAGCAGTGCCCGATCCTGCCCTTGAGGGAGAGAGTTTCATTATCAGAGTAATGAATTATAAGCCAGATTCGCAGGCAGAGGCTTGCTTGCCAAACGAAGTAAAACAGTCGGAATTAGAAAAAAATCGCAGGGCGTATATAAAGGCCGGAAGTTGCTATGTATACGCTTTCCCTGAAGTGGCAGAATTAACGGCTGTTCTAAAGGCTATTCAGACGATTGAATAAGTCTCTACAAAAAACACAATAAACACTAATAGCAAAAAGAGGCTCCCTTCGTTATGGATGGGAGCCTCTTTTATGTCCCCTAATGAATAAATCCACATTAGCCTACCCTGATCTATGCTCCGGGAACACAAAAGGGAATTGGGAATCTCCCTATTTCCCAAGCCAAGAAATCGACTGTCCTTTTTCTATGCCCATTTTCCGTCAAAACGACTTGAGGTTTGGCGGATAGGCTTATATCAACACAAAAAGTAAAAGGGATCTTCACGATGGGTAGTCCCAGACCGGTTCCCTTGACCTTGTCTCCCATCTCGGCTCCTGGGAGAACGGATCGTACAGGTGCGGCAGGAACTCCGGACTCATTCCGATACCGTTATCCCTCACACGAAACCGGATTCCCACCTTGTCATCCTTCGGTGGGATGGATTCGAACAGAAATTCGACAATTCCGCCTCTGGGGGTAAACTTCGCCGCATTGGACAGGAGATTGAAAAAGATCTGGTTGTAACGTAGTCTATCCACACGGATACAGTCTATATGGGTATTCATCTGGAATACAAAATTAATATCCCTGTTATCCATCAGCGGTTTAATGACCGTGTTAATGGAGTTCACGAATTCATCTTTGGTGTAGGTATCCTCTTTCAGCGTCAGTTCGCCGTTTTCAATTTTACTCATATCCAGAATATCATTGATCAGTCCCAACAGGAAATCACTGGAATTATCGATATTGTGCAGATATTCCCGGATCACCTGAATGTTGTCCTCTTCCTGCGCCAGATGGGTCAGACCGATGATGGCATTCACAATGCTTACAATCAATACAAAATAAAAAGCATTATCCTGTACATCATTGTGTTCCTTTCGCTGAGAATGCTCCTTGATCAACATGATCACGAAAACTGCCGGCGCAAAATAGTCGGTCTCTACATGCCACATATTCTTTTTCCTGTGTTCTGAGGTGGACTGCCCCGCGGCAGATCAGAACTCCTTATGTCATATATTAACGCAACTGTTCAGAAACACAAATAATTTTCTGCAATTTTTCAATCATTTCCAACTTTTTCTCATTTTGCCCGTCAAATCTGCCTCGTAATCGTTTAAGATTTTCGCAATTTCGAAATTTCGATCCCGTCCTTTGTATGTCATAATCTCTTTTTCCGCCCGGAAATACAGATCGATATCCACTTTCACCTTGTAGGGGTGATTTTTCCGCAACACCTGTACTTTCCGTACTTTCATCTGTACCTGTGCCAGTTTTTCCTGCAACAGGGGGATCACGCAGAAATACAGACGGTCATCCTCAAAAAAAAGGTGTCCCAGAGGATACTGTTTCTCCCGGCACACCAGAATACGATTCTCCTGAAATGCCAGCGGATAAATGGCATCTTCCGGTTGTAACGCGGTGAGCCTGCGGTAGGCAGGCTGCGTGGCATCCGCTCCCAAAGAGGTATGAAAATGATAAATTTTCCTGCCGGCTTCATCCGTCCGCTTCGGCTTTGCGATCTGATCAAGGATCTGCACCGGGTCGGTAAACTGGGCGGACAGATGATAGAACAGCCTTGACTGGATCTGAAAACGGTCTGCCTCTGTGTTCCATGCGCCTGTTGTCACAGTTGCCACAGATTCTGCCTTTTTGCGTGCCGCTCTCTCCTCTGTCTGCTCCAGCAGCTCCTTTGTCACATGGTGCAGACTGGTCACAAACAGAGTAAAATCCTCTGTCGCCGGATCCCACAGGTATCTTCCTCTGGCCACACGGTAATATAGCTTATCCGCAGGTCCTTCCACTTCCATGCTGTAACGCTGGTAGACGTTCCGCTTGCAGAAAGCTTTCTCATTGATCCTGCCGGTCCATTCCGGATTCTTCGGCGGTCTGTCCTTCCAGGCACTCTGCGTTCCAGTGCCGGAGGCGGTACGCCTGCTGCCTTTTCCTGTGGTTGCACCACTCTGGAAGATGCCGGTATGCTTTTTCAGATATTCATAAGCCTCATTGATCTCCTGCGCCCGGCGGATGCTGTCTAAGGCATTCTCCCCCACCTGCGCATCCGGGTGGAACTGCCCCATAAGATGCCTGTATTTTTTCTTGATCGCGGCCTTGTCATCCTCCGGGGTGATCCCCAGAGTGCGCCTTGCCTGCTGTAGGTTCATAGATACACCACACTTACTTCTTACTTCATTTCTACACCACAGATACAATACCAACATTTTCTTTTTCGTTCTGCATACCATGCCATACTTAACTTATACTCTCCCTCTAAATAACTGCTATCTCTGTATAGATGTACTTCTGTAATAAACATTCCTAGGCCAGCCATCTACAACAAACTGATCGGCAAATTTATAGCCTGTACTCTCTATGCTACATACAGACGGAGTATTATTAGGATGAGCACAACACCAAATAGTATCATAACCCATCTGTCTAGCTTCTCTTATAGTAGCATCCATGAATCTCTTCTGTATACCATTACCTCTATATTCCATATCAACCACAACGAATTCATGACACATAATTTTATTGCCAGGAATTTCCATCCAATCAGTAATAGGCTTAGAGAAGAACAAACCACCTTCAAATGCAAAGCTTGCTGCAATAAGCTTATCTTTATTATATACGCCCAATAAGATATAATCACCATCCAAACATTCCTGTATAGTTCTTTCATCTGTAGGATAATAATATTCATCATGCAGCAAAGTCTTATTAACTTTATCCTGTAATTTAATAACAGGTTTCAAGTCTCTTTTTGGTTTCTTTATCTAAATCCTTCTTATTGATAAATCAAAATATTGACTCATATGAAACCTCCATTTACTCCGGCTTTTTTACTCGTATTTTTCCAGATAGAAGGAATACAGGATCCTCTCCTTCACGGGCAGCTGCATCAGCTTCGTCAGTGCCTCCTCATAATATTGGATCTGGACGCTGTAGCGGTTCCAGAGGGCTTGCAGGGAATCGATCACATCGGTCTTGTAGTCCAACAGGACGATCTCTCCGTTTTCTATAAAGAAGACATCGATGATACCCTGAATGAGAACCTTTTCCCCTTCAGGAAGGTCCTGATCCAGGCGCTTCGCATCAATGCCCAGCACGAAGGGCTGCTCTCTGTACAAAAGGCCCTGTTCGAAAGCTCTCCACATGCGGTAGGCCAGCTCCTGTTCCAGAAAATGCCGGATTTTGGGAAGGCTTACGGCCTGCGCATACTCTTCTGTCAGTCGTAGGGAAGCTGTCTCCCGCTGCAGGAATTCCTTCAGACGTACCTGTAACCGGTCCGTATCCAGGCCCTGACGGTATTCCTCATAAGTCCCAGGGCATCCGGCAAATAGTCCGGATTCCATAAACAGATAAGAAAAGTCCAACAGTTCCATGGTCCGGTGGAACGCGTTACCGCGGACGGCTCCGCTGACCTTTTCCTGTTCTCTGCGGAAAGCCGGGATATAAGGCACCACTTCTTTTTCTTCGAAGGTATGAAATGCCGCTTCATCCTTCTCCGCCATGGCCGCAATCTTCAGTTCCGATACCGTGGTCTTGGTATAGAGCTTCTGCAGGCCGGGATACGGATAGGCATAGGCAAATCGCTCCCGCAGTTTCGCAAGCTTTCGTTCGTTCTCCTCCGGGTCCCCAGGCAAAGGAGTCTCGCCGTCCGTCACACGCTGCAACAGTTCCCTGCGGTCTCCCATGCGCAGTTGTTCCCTGATCTCCTCTGCCACCAGGTCTTCTGTTCCCAGCGTTGTTACTGCAATTCCTGTCTTAGGCAGGATCGGCAGCAGAAAATCCATATAGCTCCCCGCCTCACAGAAATCCAGATAGGTCAGCTTCTCCTGTCCTGTCATCCGGGACAGCTCCCATTTTTCCTCCGCCTTATCCAACACCGCTGTCAGGATCAGTTTTTCTCTGGCACGGGTCAGTGCCACGTAAAGCACACGCAGTTCCTCCGCCAGATTGTCCTCCTTCATTTTCGCTGACAGAACGGCCCGGCGGAGGGTCTTATTTTTAATGCGGCGGCCGGAATCCACATAGTCCACCGCTACTCCCAGATCCATATCCACGATCAGGGACTGGTTCGCATCCTGCATGTTGAAACGCTTCGACAGCCCGGAGACAAATACCACGGGGAATTCCAGACCTTTACTCTTGTGGATGCTCATGATCCGCACCACATCGGCATTTTCGTCCAGGGTATCCGCCTCACCGTAATCCACATCGTATTTTTCCAACTGTTCCATATAACGGATGAAATGGAACAGTCCAAAATAACTGGTCTTCTCAAAAGCAGAAGCCTTCGTCAGCAGCATCTCCACGTTGGCCCGGCGCTTGCTGCCAGCAGGAAGTGCCGTCACATAGTTCAGATAATCGTAATCGTCCAGGATCCGCTGCAGCAGGTCGCGGATGGAGGTGAAGGGAGTCAGATCACGGTAATGATCAATACGTTGTAAGAAAGTATCTGCCTTTTGGGAAAGTTCTGTCTCCGGTTCCATGTCCTCCGGTACTGTTGCAGCTTCCAATGCGCGCTGCCAGTACTGTCCGGCCCCGGCGGTTTCTTCCCCGGCGCTTTCGCCCGCTGATGCCTCTTCTCCCGCTTCCGCCATCCGTCCACTCTGCGCCACTTCTTTCAATGCCTCATACAGTGTCATTCTCTTCCGGGAATGCCCTTTGCTTCCGCTGCGGATCCGGGCGATCTCTTCCTGGGTAAAGCCTCCGAAGATCGACTGCATCACGCCAAACAGCGGAATATCCTGTCTCGGGTTGTCCAGCACTCGTAAAAACTGCAGCAGTTCCTGTACTTCCAGGGCCCCGAAATATCCGGTCTTGGATGTAATGTAGACAGGGATTCCCTGCTGTTCCAGTACTTTCTTGAATTCCTCATCCCAGCCACTGGTGGTACGAAGCAAAATCACCATATCCGAGTACCGCACCGGGCGCAATTCTCCCGTAGCCTTCTTCATGACTTTCAGACTGCCCTTCAGCTGCTTGATACGTGCCGCAATAGCCAGTGCTTCCAGCTGTCTTACGTTGTCATAGTCCACGGGACCTCTTGCCCCGTCGGGACGCTGTTCTCCGCTGCCGCCTTCCGCACCATCCCCCTTCTCCGGCTTACGGATCAGTAATAGTTCACTGCCGTATGCAGGATCCTCTGTGGCGGGATATGTGGCCCCGGGATACAATGCTGCCTTATCATCATAGGCAATGCCGCCGATCTCCCGGCTCATGATGCGGGAAAACACATCGTTTACCGCATCCACCACCTGCACACGGCTTCGGAAGTTCTTCGCCAGGTCGATCCGGCACAGATCCCCACTCTCCTGATAGGTGTCGTATTTTTCCAGGAAAAGTTCCGGTCTGGCCAGACGGAATTTATAAATACTCTGCTTCACATCACCTACCATGAAGCGGTTATAATGTCCCTCCGCTTCCCCGGAGATGGCACTTAACAGATATTCCTGTACCAGATTACTGTCCTGGTATTCGTCAATGAGGATCTCCTGAAAATACTGGCGATACTCCAATGCCACGTCACTTGGCACAATGTCATATTTCACACCGGTGCTGTCCATTCCTGTATCACCGGCGCTGTCCGTCCCTGCATCGCCGGTCTCTTCCACTTTTTCCCGTTTTAGCAGAATCTGTAATGCATAGTGCTCCATGTCGGAAAAGTCGATCAGATGTCGCTCCTGTTTGGCCGCAAGAAGCCTTCTGTCGAATTCCAGCACCAGGTTAAGCAGCATCCGGAGCGGCTCCCTGCAGGCTTTTCCCTGTTCCACCACCAACTCTAACGGTGTCTTGAAATATTGTTCCGTCAGATCCGCCAGCGTGTCTTTTACGCTATTACGAATGGATTTCGCCAGCTCCCGTTTGGCGGGATCCACGCTCTCATCCTTCTTGGAAGAAAGACGGCCGAAAGTCACTGCTGGAACCTTTGCTGCCTGTTCCTTCAAATCCTTGCAGGCAGCCAGGCGTTCCAGCTGTTCGCTCTCCGCTTCTGTCAGTTCTCCATACATATATGGACCGTCCGGCAGCTCACACAGCTTTTTCACTTCCTCCAGTTTTTCCAGACACCCTTGCAGGACACGGCTCACACGCTCTGCCAGATATTGTCCGTAATCACTGTGCAGCAGGGCATCCAGATCTCCCGCCGCATAATCGTTTTTACGCTCTTCCAGCCATTCTGCGGGCCAGGGAAAACTTCCGGCATAGCGGGACAGGTTCAGGATATGCTGTTCCAGCACGCTCTCTCTGCCGCCGGGGCAGAAATATTCCACACAGGCGTGGAAACGTTCCCGTGCCTCCCGGGATGGGTCCTCCCTGTCACGTTTTCCCGGAACCTCTTCCGCAAAATCATTCCCTGACGCTTCCTCCGGTATCATCGCTCCGCTGTCACGGTTTTCCCGGGACGTCGGAACATCATCCGGAACAAATTTCCCCGCATAGGCATCCTCCAGCAGCTGTCCCAGCACCTCCTGCTGCAACAGCTTGATCTCACCCTCGTCTGCCACACGGAAATCCGGATCCAGACCGATCTCATTAAAATGATTCCGGATCAGGAACAGGCTGAAGCTGTCGATCGTGGTGATCTGGGCATTGTGTAACAGGGCGGACTGCTTCTGGATATGGTCGTTCCCCGGATCCTCTTCCAGTCTGGCGGCGATCCCGGCTGCGATACGCTCCCGCATCTCCGCAGCCGCCGCATTGGTGAAAGTCACGATCAACAGGCGGTCAATGTCCGCCGGATGCTCCCCCTCACAGATCATACGGATGATACGCTCTACCAGTACCGCCGTCTTACCGCTTCCCGCGGCCGCCGATACCAGAATGTTGCTGTTATGCAGTTCGATTACCTTTTGCTGTTCCGGGGTAAAATTCATTCCCATACGCTACCTCTGTTCCTGTTTCTTTTCTCCTGTTGCCGTCCTGTTCCTCCGGGCAGCGGGTGCTTTCTCTTCGAGCTTCCTGTCAGGCACACACTCCCGCCGGGCACCCTTTGCCCTAAGCTTCCACGGTCTCCTGCATCCGCTGCATCAGCGCCTGCTTATCCAGATCTTCCAGCTGTCTCTTCTCATAGCCCGGAATACTGCCATCGAAACCGCAGACCTTTTTATAGGCGCAATAAGTACAAGCCTCTTCATTGCCTTTCTCATAAGGATTAGCTGCTATTTTTCCGTCCAGGATCTCCCGCCCGATGCTGCGGATCTTGGCATCTACATAAGAAGATATCAGCTGCATCTCCTCCCGGCTTAAGACACTGGATCTGGCACTGAAGCTTCCATCCTTTTTCTTCTCCACCGGAATTACCACAGACTTATCCTGCATATAGCGGTCCAGCCGCTCCACGACCTCAGGATCACTGTTTACTACACCGTTCATACGAAGCTTTGCAAGGATCTGTTCATTGATCTGCTCATCCGTGAGCTCCACCGGTGTCTCTATGGTGGGATCATCGATGTGATAATACAGAAGTGCCGCCGGAACAATCTCCTTATCCGGATGCTTTCGGCTCTCCATCTCCATGGCTGCATTCATATATACCACCAGCTGCAACTGCAGACCGTAATACAATGCCGCCAGATCAAATTTCCGGTTGCCGGACTTATAATCAATGACCTTGACGTAGACATGCTCTGCATCTTCCGACACATCGATACGATCGATCCGTCCCTGCAAATGCATCTTCTCGTCCTCAGACAGATCCACATGAATGCTGTCCAGATCCTCCGCAAACCGGAAAGAAAGTTCATAATCATCTGGCTGGAAACTGCCCTGTTTCAAATGTTTCTGCAAGGTCAGCACTGTGCGGGTCAGGATCCTGCTCATGCGGGTAATGGCATATTCATTCCGTGCAGAGCTGTATAATACCGTCTCCCCGTAGGTTGCCGCATAGGCTTCCACGGATTCTTTGACGGCTTTGGCTGCAAAATCCTCCGTAAAATCCCACCATGTCAGGTTGGATTCTGCAAGTTTTCCTGCAAAGTTTTCCAGTACTGCATGATATACCGTACCCATATCCGAAGCCTCGAAGCCGAATTCTTCCCGTTCCTGCAGGGAAAGACCATATTGCAAAAAGTGTCTGCAGGCACAGGCAGCATAAGTTTCCAGACGGCTGACACTGTTTTCCAGCTGCTGTCCGTACAATGCTCTGGCCACGATCCGGGACAGACCGCTCTCCCTGTATCTGCGAAATGCCGCCCGGGTCAGCAGATCTCTGCCCGCCGCATCCGCCTCGTAGGCACGGTACATGAGATAGAAGTCCTGCCTCTCTTCTTCCGGCAGGGTTCCTTCCACATATTCCCGCAGTTCCTCCGCCAGATATCTGGCACCTTCCTGTCTGCCCTCGATCTGTTCCAGGCGGCTGCGGTTCTGGGGATACTCCACGCTCATTGCCGGGAACAGCTTCCGCACCGTATCGATCAGGTAGGACGGTCTTATGCCCTTTCCTTCACTGTTTACCTTGGCATAGGACAGATACAGCTGTTCTGAGGGCTTGGTCATATTCAGATACAGATATAATCTCTGGATATACATCTGCTGTCTAGGGCTGGGTGCCATCTCCGTCCCGGATTCAATCAGGAATTCCCGATCCATATCCGAAATGATCCCGCCCTTGGAAGCATTTTTCGGAATACTTCCGTCATTGACTCCCAGGAAAAACAATACCTTCACCTGTTTCAGACGGGTTCGCTCCATATCGCCCACCACGATACGATCCACGTTCTGAGGGATCGTACCGACAGTGATCTCGCCGAAACCGGCCTCTAAAATATCCGCAAATTCCTGTCTGGAGATTTCTTCCTCTCCCAACAGTTCATAGACCTGATCCAGCAGATCCATGACCAGCCGGTAAATCTGTGCATACTCTCTGGCTCTGGATAAGTCTCCCTCTTTTTCAAACTGCTGCTGATAGTTCAAAAGCTTTTGCTGCACCTGATTCTGTTCCAGGAAATCGTACAGATGGCTGACATAGTCTCCAGCCTTTTCCTGGCTTCCCATGTGCAGAATCTCCACCGCATCCATGAACTGTTGCCGGATACGGTTCAGACGCTCCATGGTCTTCTCTTCCGCCTGTTCGCTCCCCTCCGCATTTCCCTGCATTTCTTCTGTTCTGCGGGTAAACAGACGGCTATAGGTCCGATAGCCTCTCGCTCCGGTGCGGATCACATAGTTTTCCAGCTCATCAATCTCTTCTCTGGAAATATCCGCCATGCCGCTGCGCAGAAAATGAAACACCGTATCATAGGAAAAGTCCTTAATATACAGTTGCAATGCGCTCTTGATATATTCGATCATGGGATTCAGCACGATCCCTCTGGTACGGTCCAGGAAACATGGGATCTCCAGCTGTCCGAATTCTGTTTCCACATAGGAAGCGTATCCTTCCAGATCTCCGATGACCACGGCAATGTCCCGGTAGGTCATCCCCTGCTCTCTGATCAGGTGCCGGATGTACAGCGCTGTCTGGTGGACTTCCTCTCTGGGGGAAAGGGCTTCAAACATATGGATCTCCTGCTGTTCTCCCGCATACGGTTCATACTGATACCGGAACAGATTCTGTTCCAGATAGTGTAATGCCGGTGCCTTGGCGAAGCGATTGGGCCCCCCCTTGACAAAGAGATCCTCTCCCCGCTCTACCTCTGCCTCCGCTGCCAGCTTTTCCAGATCCGCCACCGTCTTCTTGCTCAGATGGAACAGCTTCTGTTCACCATCCATTTTATACGGATCCTCTCCCACTCCAATGGTCACGGTAACGATGGTCTCTGCGCACACGCGCATCAGTTCCTGGATCAGCCGGTTCTGTATGGGAGTAAATCCCGTAAAGCCGTCAAACACCACTACACTGCCCTTTAAGATCTTTGATTTGGACAGGGATCTGCGCAGTACATCCAGTGTCTCCTCGGTGGTGATAAAATGATCCCTGATATAATCCTGAAAGCCCCGGTACAGAGTCTTTAAGTCTTTCAGTTTCATGGCCAGCGCGCCACGCTTCTGTGCACTGGTGATCAGCTTGTCCATATCCTGTGTGCTGATACCGTATTGCATAAACTCGGAGATCGCACTTTTCACCTCATGGATATAGCCCTGCTTGTGCAGGAGACTTCCCATGGCCGGAAGCTGTTCCTTCAGATCCGCCGCCACTTTTTGCAGCACCAGGCTTTTGCCGGTGTCATCCAGTACCGGCATCTCTTTGGTCCCCACTTCCTCCAGAATGCGGTGGCTGAGTCGGCCGAAGCTCAGGACATCGATATTCAGGATGCCATCCCGGTCACTGCGCATGACCAGATCCTTCTGGGTCTGCATGGTGAATTGATCCGGCACAATGATCAGGAAATTCCTGCCCGGTTCCTCTGCCGCCCGCTGCATGATCTCTTCATAGATTCTGTGGCTTTTGCCCGACCCGGAAGGGCCAAAACAGAAACGTAAGCTCATAAGTCTCCTCCGTTATGCTGTCCGTTTATTTCAGATCCAGTTCAATGGGACAATGATCCGATCCCAAAATTTCCGTGTGGATCTTCGCATCCGCCAGACGGTCTTTCAGACACTCCGATACCACGAAATAATCAATTCTCCATCCGGCATTTTTTGCTCTCGCCTGGAACATATAAGACCACCAGGAATACACCCCGGTCAGGTCCGGATAAAAATAGCGGAACGTATCGATAAATCCGTTCTCCAGTACCTTCGAAAAGCAGGCTCTCTCTTCATCAGTGAAGCCCGCATTGCCACGGTTGGTCTTCGCATTTTTCAGGTCGATTTCCTGATGCGCCACGTTCAGGTCTCCCGCATAGATCACCGGTTTTTTCTCTTCCAGCTTCTTAAGATACGCCAGGAAATCCGCTTCCCACTGCATGCGGTATTCCAGTCTCGTCAGTTCTCTCTGGGCGTTCGGTACATAGACTGTCACAAAATAGAACTCCGAATACTCTGCAGTGATCACCCGGCCCTCATGGTCGTGTTCCTCCACGCCGATGCCGTAAGTCACCTGTATGGGCTCTTCCTTTGTAAAAATTGCAGTGCCGGAATAGCCCTTTTTCTCTGCGTAATTCCAATACTGATGATATCCGGGCAGATCCAGTGCGATCTGTCCCTCCTGCAATTTTGTCTCTTGTAAGCAGAAAATATCTGCATCCGTTTCCTGAAAGAAATCCAGAAATCCCTTCTGCACGCAGGCTCTCAGCCCGTTCACATTCCATGAGATCAGTTTCATATTTTCCCTACCTCTTTCCTGATTTGTCTTATGCCATCTTATCCCGGTCATAATTTTTATCCGCTTTTCTGTCATCTATTCGTTCTATCCGCCGTGCTTTTCCATCCATTCACATTCCTTCCGGGCAGCCTTCAGAGACGCTTCGTACCCTTTCAGGATCTCCATAAGTCTCTGTACATCGATGATGCCGCTGGCTTTATTTTCCGGGTGATCCATCCATGGATGCTGTTTTTCCGGCGGATAAATATTTTCTATGGTATTTTCCCCGATCCGATACCATTTCTTCTGATAGCAGATCGTGTTGTCCGCCGGGTTTAAAAAGGTTTCCAGTTCCGTCAGTAGATAGATCTCTGCCGGCGTCCGGGGATTACCTTCCAGACCTCTCACGGCAGTGACCTTCACAGTTCCACCCTCCGGTACTACACACAGCCACATGGGCTCTGCCGGTTTTTTCCATAATTTATCCAGTATAAAGTTCAACGGTCCCAGTAACAGGATCGTCATGAAAACCGCCAGCGCTCCCGTCAGTTCCGGAATCCAGTCACCCCACAACAGCATCTGGAACAGCAGATGGTCACTCTCCCGCACACCCCAGACCTTCATCACTACCAGCACGGTTGCTACCATATAGATCAGTATAGTGATCAGGGCAAACGGCATCAGTACTTTTTCTTTTTTCATGCCCCATGCGGCATAAGCCTTGCATTCATCGTCCGTAAAAAGCACGGGCAGTTCATAGCTCTCTGTCATGCTCCGCTTCTCCCTCTTTTGCTATTCTCCGAGAATAATATGCAGGAACCGCTTGTCCAGCATCAACGTCCGGTTCCAGGGATTCAGGATCACACCCTCGATACCATCAGCAGTCAACGTCATGCGGAACAGCTGCTCCATATCCGTGAGAAAAGTGGACATTACGCTGCCGCTTCCCTTTAATTCTTCCTCAAATCCGGTGAAGGCCGACCACCATTTTTTCCCATCGGAGGTCTGCACCGCCTGCAGGCGCATGGCAGTTCCGGCGGCCTGTGTCACCGCTTCCTGCACATCTGCTGAGGGCGGTTCCACCGCCACGATAAGCTGTCCCTGCTCCCGCATACGTCTGCGCACCACCGTCAGAGCATGCGCCAGAAGTTCTTCTGTCGGCTCCTGCTGTAATGCCAGAATTGCCTCCTCTATTTTCTCATTTCCCTGTAAACCTTTATCTTTCTTTTCGTCCATAACCGTAATGTTGTCCTTTTTAATTGTAGTCGTTAAATCACTTCATCCTATTTCCCATGTCCCTTGCGCAATCTTGTATGCAATCTGTCGAATTCCATAAGAGCCACAGGCAACACAGCTCATGCCTATGCCCATCATACCATAAATGCCTCCGCAATTCCACTCACGTTTCCCTCCAGAAGCTGTCTTTTCCTTGACAGTGGGGATATTCGTTGCTAACATGAACCTGAGCGTTTGATGCTTAGAAATGAGGATAATTATGGATACTTTTGACCCGAAGCACATTTACAGCGATGCCGCAAAGCTGGCTCGTCTGAAAGATAAAAAGCTTTTCCTGTTCGATATCGACGGCACCATTGCCGTAGGCGATACCTTGTATGAGGGAAGTGCGGATCTTCTCCGCTACATTCAGGCCATCGGCGGCAGGGCTTATTACATTACCAACAATTCCACAAAAAGCGGACTGGACTATGTGAAAAAATTCCACGATGCATTTCACCTGGACAGCACGGAGGATCAGTTCATCACCTCCGGCTATATGACGCTGCGTTTTTTGAAGGAGAATTATGCAGACAAGAAAATCTTCGTTCTGGGAACCGCTTCCTTTGTGGCGGAACTGCGAAAGAATGGCCTCTGGGTAACCGAGGTCTGCGAGGACAGCATTGACTGCGTGGTCGTTGCCTATGACAGTGAATTAAATTATGCAAAGCTTACCGAAGTCTGCAAGATTTTATTCACCCAGGATGTTCCTTTCTACGGCACCAACCCGGATCTGCGCTGCCCCATCGACTTCGGCTTTATCCCCGATTGCGGTGCCATCTGCGACATGATCACCGCCACCACAGACAAACAGCCCATCTATCTGGGCAAGCCCAGCAAAGAGGTCGTAAAGCTTTGCCTTGAAGTCTCCGGCTTCACTCCCGAGGAGACTCTGGTGGTTGGCGATCGTCTGTACACCGATATTGCCTGCGGCATCAACGGTGGTGTGGACACCTGTGTTCTCTTCACCGGCGAGGCACAAAAAAAGGATATTCTGACTCCCGAGGGGGAGCCGAATACCCAATATCTGCCGGACTATGCTTTTGAAAATGTGCAGGAATTATTAAATGCCTGCCAGGGTGAAATAAATTTTAAATAGCTCTCTTCACGACACCGATTCCCAACGGATAAGGTCCGGTGTGTACGCCAATGGTGGCACCGATCTGGATGATGGGAATGGTGTCGATGTCGTATCCCTTTTCTTTCAGTCTGCCTGCCAGTCTGTCGCGGAACTCTACGGCTTCTTCATAATCGTAGCCATATCCCACGCAGACGCTGTAATTGGCAATATCTGCCTTTTCCTCTGCAAAATATGCTAACAGCAGATCGATATTTTTATCTACCGTCTTGCGACGGCTTCTGCCGATACCGGAGGGGAAGATTTCTCCCTCTTTTAAGGTAATGATGGGCTTGATGCCAAGCAGGCTGCCGGCCACGCTGGCTACTTTGCCGATACGTCCGCCGTGCTTTAAATATTCCATATTTCCTACGGTGAAAAAGATTCTGCCGGAGCTCTTGATCTCATTCAGGCGATCGATACTCTCCTGGTAACTCTTCCCCGCATCTCTAAGGCGTACCGCTTCCAATACATAGATGCCCTGCAATACGGTATTCACAGTAGAGTCGCAGACATAAATCTGTGCATTGGGATATTCCTCTTCCAGGATCGCTTTTGCATTCAGAGCAGACTGCATGGAGCCGCTGAACTTGGTGGTGATACAGATGCAGATAATGGGAGTTCCCGCCTTGACAAAAGGAAGAAATGCATCTACATAATCCTGCACGGAAGGCATGGAAGACTTCGGATATACATCCGGGTGATCCACCATTTCCTGATAGAACTCACGGACACCGATCTCTATCATTTCCTTCTGGTATTTCCCCTCTTCAAAAGATACATAAAAGGGAACTACCGTAATGTCTTTTTCTTTGGTCAGCTCCATGGGAAGATCACAGGAACCGTCTGATATAATATGAAATGCTTCGCTCATTATCGCATACACCTTTCTACTTGTTTGCAGAGTTTAGCTTACCACGTTGTGGAGTAAAAAGCAATGAGTTTTTGCTATTATATTTCATTTCGTGGTGTTTTATGTTGTTTTATGTAGTTTTTATTACTATATGTATGGAAAATCCGAATTACGCGATATTTGTCGATGAAAGTTTGTCAACCAACATACAACATTCGTTGACAATGGGCAGTTCTCTCGATATACTTGAGTTGTTAACCATTCATTCCCCCAGTTAACATTTTCTGCAGGAATGACCCCCTTTCATTCTCTGCAAACCCAAAAAACAGCCCGGCAGGATCTCCTGTCGGGCTGCGTTATTGTCTTCTATTATTCCTATCTTTATATGGAGTAATCCAGATTCTCCAGGCGCTTGTTCCGTCGTTCCACCAGATCCGCAATGGTGACTCCGTCCACTACCTTGTTCACTGCATCATACAATTCCTGCCATACCTCCAGAGTCTCACAGGTATCACATCGTTCGCAGATATCAGCGCCTTCCTCCAGACATGCCACCGGAGCCAGTGAGCCTTCCGTCAGTCGTAAGATCATTCCTACAGTAAAATCTGCCGGATCCTTGGCAATACGATAACCGCCCTGGGCACCACGGACGCTTTTTACATAACCTGCCTTGTTCAAAACAGCAATGATCTGCTCCAGATACTTTTCGGAAATCCCCTGTCTGGCAGCAATTTCTTTTACCTTGATACACTCTCCGTTGTTGTTCAATGCCAGATCCAGCATGACACGTACTGCATATCTTCCTTTGGTTGAAATTTTCATCCTATCCTCATTTCCGAGCATCTTCCTGCTCTGTTTCACTTTTAATGTCCGCCGGCTTATACCAAAGCGATTCTGAACTGCTCCGAATTTTCCACGGTTTCCACAGATTCTATCTTCTTTTCTCTTTTCCCAGAGTTCATATAGGATTTGTGGAAACAACAGAAAAATCAGGAGAGCACCCATGAATGCTACTCGATGGAATGCTCTCCGGATTTCGCATTACTTTACTGTCGCTTCATCTTACTTGTAAGGGATAACGCCACCATTATAATTGTCATTGATATACTGCTTGATCTCATCAGACTTCAGAGTATCTACCAGTGCCTTGATCTTAGGCAGATTCTCGTTGCCTTCCTTTACAGCGATAACGTTTACATAAGTAGCTGCTGCCTCAGAATCAGCACTCTCGAATAACAGAGCATCATCTGCAACAGTCAGGCCTGCTTCCATAGCGTAGTTACCATTCAGGACACCGAAGGATACCTCGGGAAGGGTTCTTGGAACCTGTGCTGCCTCCAGCTCTACGAAGGTGATGTTGTGAGGATTCTCTACAATATCCTTGGTAGTAGCGGTCAGACCTACACCATCCTTCAGGGTGATGTAACCATTATCCTGTAACAGTAACAGAGCACGTGCCTCATTGGTGGTATCGTTGGGTACTGCGATAGTTGCATTGTCAATGTTGTCTAAGCTGGTCTCAGTTCCGGGATACAGCCCGAAGGGCTCGTAATGGATACCGCCGGCATTTACCAGATGGGTACCTTTCTCCTCGTTGAAGCTCTCCAGATAAGGGATATGCTGGAAGTAGTTAGCATCGAACTCACCGGACTCTACTACTTCATTGGGCTGTACATAGTCATCGAATACCTGAACCTCCAGAGTATAACCCTGCTCCTCTAACAGAGGCTTTGCTGCCTCCAGGATCTCTGCATGAGGTACTGCAGTTGCAGCTACCTTAATGGTCTTGTCGTCGGCTCCCTTGCTGCCGCAGCCGGTCAGTGCGCTCACGGACAATGCTGCAACGGCGATCAAAGCGATTACTTTCTTTTTCATAATATTTCTCCTCCTAAATCATTCGTTCATAATATTAACTTTATTGAATCAGGTGATCTGCACCTGTCTCAACCTTTTATCAAACCATCTTATCTGGTTCTCTTGTCCAGCTTCTTGGATAACTTCATTCCAACATATTGCATCAGCTGTACCAGCACTATCAGCAATACCACAGTCACCCACATGATGCTGCTATCGTAACGGTAGTAACCGTAACGGATTGCGATATCACCCAGTCCGCCACCGCCGACGATACCCGCCATAGCGGAGTATCCCAGGATCGTACCAAGAGCAATCGTTACATTGACGATCAGGGAAGTCTTTGCCTCTCCGATCATTACTTTCCAGATGATGGTCCAGAGGTTCGCTCCCATGCTCTGTGCCGCCTCAATAACGCCGTGATCCACTTCCAACAGAGAGGACTCTACCATTCTGGCTATAAACGGTGCCGCTGACAGTGTCAACGGAACGATCGTTGCGGTCGGTCCATAGCTTTTTCCTACGATGATCCTTGTCAAAGGCTGAATCACGATCAGCAAAATCAAAAACGGAAAGCTTCGAACAACATTCACGACCACATCTAATACCTTATAAATAATCTTATTCGGTCGAAGTCCCTTCGGTGCGGTAATTACCAGGGCAATTCCCATCGGCAGTCCGAGCACATACCCCATAAACGTTGTTGCCAACGTCATGTACAAAGTAACAAAGATGCCTTCCACCACCATCATAGTCGTTGCATTATCCCACATAGTCTCTCAACTCCTCCACTTCCAGTTTTCTCTCCTGTAAATAATGAACCATCTTGTTCGCCGCCATTTCATCCTCCGGCAGCTGTAAGATCATCTGTCCATGGGCGATACCGCCGATGTCCTTGGTATCCGCTAACAGGATATTAACGGGAGCCTTGCACTCCAGCACCATATTTGCAATCACAGGCTCGAAAGATGAGTTCTCGGTGAAAACAATGCGGATGCAGCGTTTGCCGGACATTTCCTTTGCCTTGGGATCCACCATGAACACCAGCTTTCTTGCGGCTGCGGACTGGGGTCTGGAGAATACCTCCTCCACAGTACCGTGCTCTGCCAGTTCTCCGGCATCGATAATGGCTACATGGGAACAGATCTCCTGTACCACAGCCATCTCATGAGTGATGATCACGATGGTGATGCCGTACTGTTTGTTGATGTCCTGTAATAATTTCAGGATCTCCTTGGTCGTCGTGGGATCCAGCGCACTGGTCGCCTCATCACACAGCAGGATCTTCGGCGTATTGGCAAGAGCTCTTGCGATTGCCACACGCTGCTTCTGTCCACCGGAGAGTTGGGAAGGATAAGCGTCTGCTTTTTCCTTCAGTCCTACAATCTCGAGCAGTTCCATAGCGCGCTTTCTGGCTGTCTGCTTCTTCACACCCACGATCTCCATGGGAAAGCATACATTGTCCAGAACACTTCTCTGCATGAGCAGATTAAAATGCTGAAAGATCATCGCAATGCCTGTACGAACCTTACGAAGTTCCGCCTCTGTCAAGGTCGAAAGATCCTGATCCTCTACCACAACAGTTCCGGTGGTGGGCTTCTCCAGGTAGTTCAGGCAACGCACCAGGGTAGACTTTCCGGCACCACTCATACCGATGATGCCATAGATATCTCCCTTGTTGATATCCAGGCTGATGCCCTTCAGGGCTTCTACCTGATTATCTTTACCAATAAAAGTTTTTGTTACATTCTTGATCTGAATGATCGGTTCCATAAGTTCCTCCATTCCAGGTTCGTGCTTTTAAGGGGAGAAAAGCGCGAATTCCTTGAATTCCTAGTACCATGCCATACATTCTAACACAAGAATGCAAGTCTGTCCAGTTCTGCGAATTTCGTCTTAAGCTTCTGCAAACATCGGGGTGGACAGGTATCTGTCACCAGAATCGGGAAGCAGTGCCACGATGGTCTTGCCGGCATTTTCGGGACGCTTTGCGATCTGTGCTGCGGCATACAGTGCCGCACCGGAGGTGATTCCTACCAGGATACCTTCCTTATGAGCGATGAGGCGGCCGGTGGTAAATGCCTGATCGGTAGTAACGGTAAAGATCTCATCATAAATGCCGGTATTCAGAACGGAAGGAACAAATCCGGCACCGATACCCTGCAGCTTGTGGGGTCCGGGCTGTCCGCCGGAAAGTACGGGAGAATCTGCAGGCTCTACTGCTACGATCTTCACATTGGGATTCTTGGATTTTAAATAAGTACCAATGCCGGTCACGGTTCCGCCGGTACCTACACCTGCTACGAAGATATCAACCTTTCCATCAGTGTCTTCCCAGATCTCGGGACCGGTGGTAGCTGCATGTGCGGCAGGGTTCGCGGGGTTATCGAACTGTCCGAGGATCACGGCTCCCGGGATGGACTTCTCCAGCTCTTCTGCCTTGGCAATGGCACCCTTCATGCCTTTGGCACCTTCGGTCAGTACCAGTTCTGCGCCATAAGCTTTCAGGAGGTTACGACGTTCCACACTCATGGTCTCGGGAAGGGTTAAAATGGTCCGGTAGCCCTTGGCAGCAGCTACACTTGCCAGACCGATACCGGTGTTGCCGGAGGTGGGCTCGATGATGGTGGAGCCTTCCTTTAAGATGCCCTTCTTCTCAGCATCCTCGATCATTGCCAGTGCAATTCTGTCCTTAACGCTTCCTGCGGGATTGAAATACTCCAGCTTTGCCAGAAGTTCTACACCTTCGATGTTCTGGTCTTTCAAGTAATTGTTTACTTTTAAAAGGGGTGTATGTCCGATCAGCTGGGTTGCGGATGTGTAAATCTTACTCATAATGAAATCCTCCATATACTTGAAAATTGTGTTCGTTTTCTATTTCCTACTTAACTGATAGGGATGTTATGAATTTATACTATACTATTCCGCTAGGAATGTCAACAATTATTTTATATTTTTTTTGGAATTTTGCTAGAGGGGAGAAGATGGTATGATTTATACAATTAGTCCGTAGCCTCCATTGGGGCCAGGAGCCGCTTTTGCGTCTCCGTAGTCACGACAGCAGGTAAGAAACGCGGCACACTCATACTTTAGTACGCTGCGCTCATGTCGCAGAGCGTAGCGGTACATAAGCGTGAAAAGTACTTGCGCAATGCGTCCCTTAGGGCGCTATGATACCGACGTCTGCTTACGGCCTGCTTATTCTTACCTGCTGTCGTGACTACTGGGTTATTGTCATATTTTATGATACCAGGGTCAAAAGGTCTAATCCCATATGAGCTTGCTCATAAATGGGTGAAAGACCTTGGGACCCGCCCCGATATGAGCATAAAAGTGGGATGATAATCCCACGATATGCGAATATTGGGTAGGGTGCTATGTGCCAGTGGCACATGTCTAGCACGGACCGAAGCGGAGCGGAGACGCGGGAGTGCGTAGCACGGAACAATCCGTAGGCATCAAAGTCGGGGGCTTTTGGCCCCGACATCATTTCAGGGAAATATTGTAACTCCCTTTTTACAAAAGTGTGTCTGATGCATATTAACTCATAATTATACGAAACACCACTTTTTATTCATTTTCTATTCATTTCTGGCTAATGAGTATTCATTTTTACTCTAAGTTGTCGTGCAATTTATTAGATTGGAATTTTGAAAGAGCCAGCACCTTGAATGGACTGGCTCTTTCAATATCTCATGTAATTGACAAATTGGAATTGTTCTGCTTAGTTTGGCAACTCGCTTTCTTCAACGGGAACTGCCTCTAAATCAGTGTTGCTCCAATAAGAGCTAATATCTGCACTTGTAAAGTATTCAAAATTATCTGTGGAAGATTTCAGATTGCCTGTCTTTACTCCATAGCAACCATAAATCAGTTCATAACTTGTTCCATCAGAAAGATTAAATCTGAAACTGGTTATCTCTGCTCCAGCGGTTTCCTCTACTTCTTTGAGTTCCAAGGATAGCCCCTCAAACATATCATACAAGTTCTTTATGGTTTCTTCGGCAACAATGACCTTCTTTTCTGCTGACACAGGTGCTCCAACAAAGTGATACATTTCTATATTTTCAACATCACCTACCTCAAAAGGCAAATCAATATTGACTGTCTTGTTGTTGCACCCAACCAAGCCAAGCACACAAACCACTGCTAAAACTAATGCTATCAACTTTTTCATACAATCAACCTCCTTCGTCATATTTCGATTTCTCGATTTCAAAAACTGGAATTTACAGCACCATTTTCCATAACAATGATGAAATAAATGGTTGAAGGAAGAACATAATAAGTGCTACAGATACACATATTATGTAAAAGTCACTCATTTTTGAATTTGAAAAGATTCGCTTCGTAAAATTATCAGTTATCCTATGTACAATAAAATATCCAATTATAGTACCAACAGTATTTGTAATAATATCGTTTATATCACTGGTTCTAAAAGTAAAAATCTGTGATATTTCAATTAAACTTGTAACTATAAATCCCATTAAGGCAATATTTTTAATGTTTCTAAATTTATCCCACAATATCGGCAAAAAGAAACCAAATGGAACAAATAAAAGTATATTCAAACAAGCATTAATGAAATCCGAAACCATATCCAAAAACGGGATAACGTTCACTGCAAAATCAATTTTCAGAGATGCTATATTAGGGAAGCCTACAAGTGCTAAGACTGCAGTAAAATAAAACCCAAATACCATATAAATAATAGTTCGTTTCCAGCTATGAAAACATAACTTGTTATATATGCACCAAATAGGAATTATAAAAACAGTTGCCGCAACAATTTCGATAAGTGCACTATATATTCTATACATGTTTTTCTACCTCCACAACTCCCGATTTTGTTAAACTCTTTCTATGCTCCATCTTCTTGCCCTTCGGACAAGAAGCATCCCTCGCTCTAAAGAGCTCGGTCAATTCCGATTTATCCCTCTGCCCCATGCTTACATTGCTCTTCTTCCCCCTCAAGTTCCTGCAACGCATGATAATAATTTTCCATCCACGCTGCCTGTTCCCGCGCTTTTAACGCTTCTGAATCCTCCTCCTCGATGTCCTCAGGCCACTCTTCTCCTTCTTGTAATCCCTGCATAAGCAACCAGTTGTGAGGCATTTGAAATTGAAGTATTTCTCCCAGATCACTTTCCAACGTAACCGCTGTCATCATCGGCTCGCCCGGCAAGCGTTCCTCATCTCCATCATCCATTTCGTCCATTCGTTGTATTGTCCACATTTCAAAGTTCCTCTATCCCAGTGATAAGCCCCTCAAAAATATCACGTTCATATTACGCTCCGGCAAAAGTCCGTGAAACCTCCGGTTCCCCGGACTCGCGGGCGAGTTCACATGGCGCATATCCGTCTGCCGCATGCAAGCATAGACGGATGTCTCTGTTCATACCCGCAGTGCTCGTCCGAAAATCATAGATTTTCCGGACTGACGGGCATTCGCCCTGTCATCCGCAACATCTGCGATATATAGCCTGCAAGCAGACATATATCGCAGCCGTCACGTCTGGCACTGCTCATTGCATATGCACATTATATCACATCTTTTTTTAATTGCAAACAAATGTTCGCTTTTGTTATAAAAAGAGTTCTCTCCACAGAATGCATTTTCTTATAAAGCAGGAAAAGACACCCATCCACTTCGTACATATCACTTTGTACAAGCAAACAGGTGCCTTTTTCCCAACCAGCGATCCTGAAACGATCGCGCTATTTCTTCTTTTGTTATCCGTTATTTATATGAGAAAGTCTTTGCTTCCCACAAAACGCAATGATAAAGTCAGTAACACAATTACTGCTTGTCCATGCTCGCTACGATCGCATCCGCAAGTGCCTCAAGCTGTCCTTCCTGCTCCGGTGCCATCGCCGATTTTATGGTGATCTGCGTATCCAGAATCGTCACATTTTTCAGTTCCGCCAGTTTTTCTCTCATCTGCTTTGCCGTCGTCGGTGCCCAGGTGCCGTTCTCCATCAGTGCTACGGTCTTGTTCTGAACCGCAAGTGCCTTCATGTCGGCGAGCAGGTTCTCCATCACCGGATAGATGCCTCCGTTGTAAGTCGGCGCCGCAAACACCACATGGCTTGCGCGGAAAATCTCACTGATGAGCTCCGACACATGGGTGTTCGAGACATCATAAACGGCAATCTTCTTCACGCCCTTTGCCGCAAGTCTTCCTGCAAGCGCATCCGCCGCCGATGCCGTGTTACCGTACATGGTTGCATACAGAATCACAACCGCCTGATCCTCCGCCTCATAGGTGCTCCACTTCTGATATTTTTCCAGAATATAGCCCAGATTCTCCCTCCAGATCGGTCCGTGGAGCGGGCAGATCACTGCGATCTCCAGCCCAGAGGCTTTCTTTAACAATGCCTGCACCGATGCACCGTACTTTCCGACAATGTTCGTGTAATATCTTCTGGCATCATCCAGCCAGTCGCGGTCAAAATCGACTTCATCCGCAAAAATATTGCCGTTCAATGCGCCAAACGTTCCGAATCCGTCCGCAGCAAAAAGCACCTTGTCCTTCTCATCATAGGTTACCATTACCTCCGGCCAGTGTACCATCGGCGCCATCACAAAGTGCAATGTATGCGCACCGGTTGCAAGCGTATCTCCCTCTTTTACCGTCACGGCTCTCTCCGCGAAATCCGTTCCGAAGAACTGTTTTATCATTCCAAATGTCTTGGTGTTTCCGACCACCTGCACTTCCGGGTAACGGCGCACCAGATCCCCGATCATCGCACAGTGATCCGGTTCCATGTGATTGACAATCAGATAATCCAGTTTCCGTCCGTCGAGCACATGCTCCAGATTTTCAAAAAACTGTCCCGCCACGGACGCATCGACGGTATCCAGAAGTACCGTCTTCTCATCCAATAATACATAAGAGTTGTAGGATACCCCGCGCGGAATTGGAAATATATTTTCAAACAGCGCCAGTCTTCTGTCACTGGCTCCAACCCAAACAATATCCTCAGTCACTTTTCTTACGTTGTACATAGTGTTCCTCCTTCTGTCCGGCAGTCTGCCGTCTCATATTCTACCTGTTTGGTATGAATTATAAATCAGATTTCTGGAAATTGCCACCCAAAAATGCACTCTGTATGTATTTTTCTGCATACAGATGAAAATATGCAAAAAGAGCATTCCCGGCAAAAATTATCTGCCTGAAATGCTCTCTCTTCTGCCGTTTGCAGCACTCCTACTGCGCTGCGTTTCTGCCGCAGCACTGCTTATACTTCTTGCCGCTTCCACACGGACACGGATCGTTCGGATATACCTTTGCCGCAGCACGCTTCTTCGGCGTGTTCGTCGCAGACTCATCCTTGTTCGTTCCGGTCACTTTCGCTACCTGCTCACGCTCAACTTTCTGCTCGATCTTCACATGATACAGCAGCCGGATCGTATCCTCCTGAATGCTCGCCGTCATCTCGTCAAACATATCAAAACCTGCCATCTTGTACTCGACAAGCGGATCTCTCTGTCCGTAGGACTGCAGTCCGATACCCTGACGAAGCTGATCCATATCATCGATGTGATCCATCCACTTGCGGTCGATCACCTTCAGGAGAACGACGCGCTCAAGCTCACGGAACTGCTCCGGCTCAGGGAACTCCGTCTCCTTCGCCTCATACAGCTTCACTGCACGCTCCTTTAACAGATGCTTCAGTTCCTTATTATTCTTAACGCTGTCCACATCCTCCGGTGTCACTGCCTGCATCGGAATCATGGAGAGGATCAGCTGATTCAGTTCGTTCAGATCCCACTCTTCCTTCGGAATGTCAGAAGAAATACAGGTGTCCACGCAATTTTCCACACGATCCGTGATCATCTTGAAAATCGCATCGCGCATGTTCTCTCCGTCCAGTACGCGGCGGCGCTCCTTGTAGATAATCTCTCTCTGATCGTTCATAACCTGATCATACTCAAGAAGATTCTTTCTGATACCGAAGTTGTTGCCCTCAATCTTCTTCTGCGCTTTCTCAATCGCCGATGTCAGCATCTTATGCTGGATCTGCTCACCTTCCGGAACACCGAGTGCGTTGAAAATGTCCATCAGCTTCTCAGAACCGAACAGACGCATCAGATCGTCTTCCAGAGAAATGAAGAACTGGGACTCACCCGGATCTCCCTGACGGCCGGAACGACCGCGCAGCTGTTTATCAATACGTCTGGATTCATGACGCTCTGTACCGATGATCTTCAAACCGCCTGCAGCTTTCGACTCGTCATCCAGCTTAATATCGGTACCACGTCCTGCCATATTGGTCGCGATCGTCACCGCACCGTGCTGTCCGGCGCCGGCTACAATCTCAGCCTCTTTTTCATGGAACTTTGCGTTCAATACCGTATGCGGAATTCCCTCGCGCTTCAACATGCCGCTGATCAGCTCGGAAGTATCGATATTGATGGTACCGACAAGTACCGGCTGTCCCTTTTCATGGGATTTTACCACTTCCTCCACAACAGCCTTGTATTTTTCATTCTTTGTCTTGTATACAACATCATGATGATCGATACGGGCGATCGGGCGGTTGGTCGGGATCTCGACGACGTCCATGCCGTAGATGTCGCGGAACTCCTTCTCCTCCGTCAATGCGGTACCGGTCATACCTGCTTTCTTCTCAAACTTGTTAAAGAAGTTCTGGAATGTGATCGTCGCCAGAGTCTTGCTCTCTCTCTTGACCTTCACATGCTCCTTCGCCTCAATCGCCTGATGAAGTCCGTCTGAATAACGGCGTCCCGGCATGATACGTCCCGTAAACTCGTCGACGATCATAACCTCTCCTTCTTCATTCACCACATAATCCTGATCCCGGAACATCAGATTATGAGCCCGAAGGGCAAGGATGATATTATGCTGGATCTCAAGATTCTCTGCATCCGCAAGATTTTCAATATGGAAGAACTTCTCAACCTTTTTCACACCATCTTCCGTCAGGTTGACTGTCTTCTCTTTCTCGTCAACAATAAAATCTCCCGTCTCTTCGATCTCTTCTCCCATGATCGCATTCATCTTGGAGAACTCTCCGCTCGCCTCGCCTCGCTCCAACTGACGTGCAAGTACATCGCATGCCTCATAAAGTGCTGTAGACTTTCCGCTCTGACCTGAAATGATCAGCGGTGTACGTGCCTCGTCGATCAATACAGAATCGACCTCATCAATGATCGCATAATGCAGTCCTCTCTGTACAAGCTGTTCTTTATAAATGACCATGTTGTCACGCAGATAATCAAATCCCAGTTCATTATTCGTTACATAAGTAATATCACAGTTATATGCTGCA
>OGGI01000826.1_pt1 | contig 26384 bp, 21 predicted proteins | sample 1571051 | NCBI WGS metagenome assembly OGGI01 (sample SAMEA2582075, study PRJEB24529) | metagenome | biome: Human gut stool | place: China | collected 2011 | reverse complement strand
TAAATCCTAATAATAGTTCTTATTATAACAGTAGAGGAAATGCTTTAAATAATTCTGGAAAATATGAAGAAGCTATTAAGGATTATAATAAAGCTATAGAATTAAATCCTAATAATAGTTCTTATTATAACAGTAGAGGAAATGCTTTAAATAATTCTGGAAAATATGAAGAAGCTATTGAGGACTATGATAAGGCTATTGCTTTAAATTCTAACTACGATTACTATTATTATAATAAAGCTCTTGCTTATTATCGTTATCAAAAAAAGAATAACAATACTAAAAACTTTGATGAAATCATTAAAAATCTTGATAAAGCCATTGCTTTAAATTCTAATAATAATTTTGCAAAAAAATTTAAAGAAAATCTTTTGAAATTAAAAGAAAATGAAAAGTTAAAAAAAAATATTCAACAAGATACTAATAAAATTGTTGATATCTCTAAAAATATTGAAAATTTGGAAGAAACAAGTAAAGAAGACTATCTCGAGCCAAAATTTATTTCTGATTTTAATGAAATAAAAGCTTTATATCTAAATGGTATTTTTAAGGAAACAAAAAAAAGACTTAATCTTTTTATAAAAGAATATAAAAAAAATTCTAAAAAAGTAAAACAAATAAAAAACTTACTTGAAGAGGTGGAATCAATAAGAAAATTCTTGGATAGTGGTCAAGAAGTTTTAAAAGGTTATCTTACATTTGCAGATATTTTAGGCTGGAAAGGAATATGGAAAAAACAAAATAGTGAAGAAGAAAAAGTAGATACCCTTAACACATTACTTTTTATTAAAAGTAAATTAGAAGAGGAGTTTAAAGAGGAAAAAAAAAATTATAAGATAAACCTAATTTCTGATACATACGTAGTATTTGCTAAAAATTTTCAAATAAATAATAAACTTTCTAAAAGATTAATTGAACTTTGCTTAAAAAATGATCTTTTAATTAGAGGAGCTACTTCTTATGGAAAATTTTATAATAATGACATGGTGTATATTGGACAAACTGTTGATGAAGCAGCTTCTTGGCATGAAACTGGAGAAGAAATAGGAATTTTCTATACTTCTTCTGCAAAATTAAGTATTGATGAAGAAAATCCAATTGAATATGAATTAAAAAATTCTTTTTTACGAAAAGGAACAATAAAAACAAAACTTGGTGAAATAAAAACTTATTATATTAATTGGTACAATAAAGAAACAAAAAAAGATTTTTACAGAATAATGAAAGATGAAGTTATAAGTCCAGATATTAGTTCAAAATATCTTAACACTGAGAAAAGTATGGAAAAACATCTTAATGTAAAAAGTAATAAAATATTAAGGAGTAATAAATATGTTAAGAATAGGTAATGGTTATGATGTTCATAGATTAGTTGAAGGTAGAAGATTGATGTTAGGTGGTGTGGAAGTTCCTCATACAAAAGGAGTTCTAGGACATTCTGATGGAGATGTACTTTTACATGCAATAACTGATGCAATAATTGGAGCCTTAGGTTTAGGAGATATAGGGTTACATTTTCCTGACAATGATGAAAATTTAAAGGATATAGACAGTGCAATTTTATTGAAAAAAATAAATAATATAATGAAAGAAAAAAACTATAGAATAGTGAATTTAGACTCAATTATAGTGATACAAAAACCTAAATTAAGACCACATATAGATAGTATTAGAGATAATATTGCAAAAATTTTGGAAATAGAGCCTGAACTTGTAAATGTAAAGGCTAAAACTGAAGAAAAATTAGGTTTCACAGGAGATGAAACGGGAGTTAAATCATATTGTGTAGTTTTACTAGAGAAGGGACTTGAATTAACGATTAAATAATTTTGGGGGAGAAATAATGTTAGATAAGACTTCTTTTAGAAAATCTGTACTTACTTTTTTACTACCCATAGCAATACAAAATTTAATAAATGTTGCTATCTCAAGTACAGATGTTATTATGCTTGGAAGATATAGTGAGGTGGCACTATCAGCCTCTTCACTTGCAGGGCAAGTACAATTTATTTTAATTTTACTATTCTTTGGAATAGCCTCAGGGGCAACTGTTTTAACAGCACAATATTGGGGGAAAAAAGATATAAAGTCTATTGAGAAAGTTTTGGCTATTGGAATAAAAATAGCCTTTTTTGTGAGCATAGGCTTTTTTGTCTTTGCATTTTTCTTTTCAAGAACTGCTATGAGATTGTTTAGTAATGATGAAGCTACTATCTTACAAGGAATAAGGTATTTAAAGATAGTTAGTTTTTCATATTTAACTACTTCTATTTCCATAGTATATTTAGTTACTATGAGAAGTGTTGAAAGAGTTGGAGTATCAACGGTTGCTTATGCAACTTCCTTTGTTAGTAACTTAATAATCAACTATCTTTTAATATATGGGAACTTTGGTTTTCCTGAAATGGGAGTTGAAGGAGCGGCAATAGGGACACTTGTTGCAAGAATTATTGAATTAGGAATAGTATTCTATTACAATTCTAAAAATCATCACTTTGTTTCTATTAAATGGAAATATATTAAGAGTTTAGATCCTGTTTTAAAGAAAGATTTTTTTAAATACTCAGCACCTACTATGATGAATGAACTTTTATGGGCTGGAGGAACAGCAGCAGGAATAGCTATCTTAGGAAGATTAGGAACTTCTATAGTAGCAGCGAACTCTATAACATCTGTTGTTAGACAACTAGCAATGGTTTTTGCTTTTGGACTTGCAAACACAGCAGCAGTTATGGTTGGAAAAGAAATTGGTAAAAAAGATTTTCATACAGCAGAAATCTATGCAAAGAAACTTTTGTTTTACTCTTTCCTTTCAAGTTTAGTGGGAGTTGTCTTACTTTACATTGCAAAACCTTTTATCATAAGTAAGTTTGCTTTAAATGCTGAAGTGGAAGATTTTTTAAATCATACTATAAATGTTTTATTTTACTATATACCTTTACAAAGTATTTCAGCAGTTTTAATTGTTGGAGTATTCAGAGCTGGTGGAGATACAAAGTTTGCATTGATATCTGACGCTATACCACTTTGGTGTGGTTCAGTCTTACTTTCTGCCATAGGAGCTTTCTATTTAGGACTTTCTACAAAACTTGTCTATATTTTAATAATGTCAGATGAAATTATTAAATTACCTCTAATTATTTGGAGATATAGAAGTAGAAAATGGATAAATAATATCACAAGAGAATTGAAATAGAAAATATTAGGGGGAAAAATGGATAATAAAAAAGAACAAGAAAGAGCAGAATTACATAGAACAATATGGGCTATTGCCAATGATTTAAGAGGGAGTGTAGATGGTTGGGACTTTAAGCAATATGTTTTAGGAATTCTATTCTATAGATATATTTCAGAAAATTTAACTAACTACATCAATAAAGGAGAAGTTGAAGCAGGAAACCCTGATTTTAATTATGCAGATTTAAGCGATGAAGATGCGATAGTTGCAAAAGAAGATTTAATAGCAACAAAGGGATTTTTTATTCTACCTAGTGAGCTATTTGTAAATGTTAGAAAAAGAGCAGATAAAGATGAAAACTTAAATGTTACTTTAGATACTATTTTTAAAAATATTGAAAACTCAGCAAATGGGACTGAAAGTGAAAATGATTTAAAAGGTCTATTTGATGATATAGATGTTAATAGTAATAAATTAGGTGGAACAGTAGCTAAGAGAAATGAAAACTTAGTTAATTTATTAAATGGTGTTGGAGATATGAAATTAGGAGATTATCAAGAAAATACCATTGATGCCTTTGGAGATGCCTATGAATATCTAATGGGAATGTATGCTTCAAATGCAGGTAAAAGTGGTGGAGAATACTATACTCCTCAAGAAGTTTCAGAACTTTTAACTAAACTTACTTTAGTGGGAAAAACAGAAGTAAACAAGGTATATGACCCAGCCTGTGGTAGTGGTTCATTACTTTTAAAATTTGCAAAAATTTTAGGAAAAGATAATGTAAGAAATGGTTTTTTTGGACAAGAAATAAATATTACAACATATAACCTATGCCGTATAAATATGTTTTTACATGACATAGATTTTGATAAATTTGATATTGCTCATGGAGATACTTTAACAGAGCCAGCACATTGGGACGATGAACCTTTTGAAGCAATAGTTTCTAATCCACCTTACTCAATAAAATGGGAAGGTGATGCTAGTCAAATATTAATTAATGACTCTCGTTTCTCGCCAGCAGGAGTACTTGCACCTAAATCAAAAGCAGACTTAGCTTTTATTATGCACTCTCTTTCTTGGCTTGCACCCAATGGAACAGCAGCTATAGTATGTTTCCCTGGAGTGATGTATCGTAGTGGTGCTGAACAAAAAATTCGTAAGTACTTGATAGATAATAACTACATTGATTGTATTATTCAATTACCAGATAATCTATTCTATGGAACAAGTATAGCAACTTGTATTATGGTAATGAAGAAAGCAAAAACTGATAATAAAGTATTATTCATAGATGCCTCAAAAGAATTTGTAAAAGTTACTAATAGTAATAAGATGACAGAAAAACATATTAATGATATAGTGGAAAAATTTACTAAGAGAGAAAATATAGAATATGTTTCAAATCTTGTTGACTATGAAAAAATAGTTGAGGAAAACTATAACTTATCTGTTTCAACTTATGTAGAAAAAGAAGATACTAGTGAAAAAATAGATATAGTTGAATTAAACAAAGAAATTCAAAGAATTGTTGCAAGAGAAGAAGAACTAAGAAAAGAGATAGATAAGATTATTGCTGAAATTGAAATTAAATAAAAAGTAACTAGTAGCTTTCTAGTATTTTCTAGTAACTTTCTAGTAAGAGTAGAAAATGATTGAAATACAAGGGATTTTTAAATAACAAAGTAACTAGTAGCTTTCTAGTATTTTCTAGTAGCTTTCTAGTAAAAAAAGAAAATTATTGAAATATAAAGAATTTTTAGAGAAAGACTAGTAAGTAAAGTTACAAGTAGGTTACAAGTAAGTTATAAGCTCAAAAGTTAAAGCTAGAAAAAATGGCAAGTTATATAAGAGAGAAGTTACAAGTAGGTTACAAGTAAGATATGGAAGAAGTAAAATTTTTATTATATTCGTATTTAGAAGATGATGTAAATGTAGGAGTGATAGTAAAAAATGATACTTTGTGGCTTACACAAAAAAGTATGGCAGAATTATTTGGAGAAACTTGAGAAAATACGACTATTTCCAAAATGGAAACAGTCGTAAATAGGGACTTTATAGGGGAAATAAAAGAAGAAGTAGAATATTATAATTTAGATGCCATTATTTCTGTAGGTTATCGTGTAAATTCCATAGATTATTTACAATAAAGCTGATAATACAAGAGAAAATATGAAGTCTTAAAAAATAAAGGAAAAGTAAGTAAAAAACAAGCAATAGAAAAAGCAGAGAAAGAATATGATATATTCAATAAAACTCAAAAAATAGAATCAGATTTTGATAAGCAAATCGAAAAAGAGGGAAGATATGAGTAAATTAGATGAATTGATAAAAGAGTTATGCCCTAATGGAGTGGAGTACAAGAGATTAGGAGAGGTTATTCATAGACATTCTGAAAAACCTAAAAATACTAATATAAAATTAGTATATACAGTAAGTAAAGACTATGGAATTATTGAGTCATTAGAATATTGGAAAAAAGCTAATTCAGAAAAAACTGTAAACTATCAAATGTATAGTGAAGATACAAGTAATTATAATGTTATTAGAAAGAATATGTTTGCCTACAATCCAGCAAGATTAAATATAGGATCTATCGGATGTTTATTAGAGAAACAAGAAGGTTTGCTGAGTCCTATGTATGTGATATTTAAAATAGATGAAACTCAGTTACTGCCGAGATATGTACTATATTATTTAAAATCTCCTAAAATTTTAGCACTAATAGATTCAAAAAAAGAAAATGGAGCAAGATTTAGATTTGATTTTAAAAATTGGAATAGGATTTTTATTCCTGTACCTCCATTAGAAATTCAAAAAGAGATAGTTAGAATATTAGACAATTTTCTTGACATAATATCAGAGCTAATAAAAGAATTAACAGCTAGAAAAAAGCAATATTCTTGGTATAGAGATTATTTATTAAAATTTGAAAATAAAATAAAAATAGTAAAACTAGGGGAATTGTTTGACTTCAAAAATGGGATAAATAAAGAAAAAAGTTCATTTGGAAAAGGGACACCAATAATAAATTATGTAAATGTCTATAAAAAAAATAAAATATATTTTGAAGATTTACAGAATTTAGTTGAGACAACTAGTGATGAGTTAACAAGGTATAAAGTAAAAAGAGGAGATGTATTTTTTACTCGCACATCTGAGACAATAGAAGAAATAGGTTTTACTTCAGTCTTATTAGAAGATATAGAAAATTGTGTATTTAGTGGCTTTCTATTACGAGCAAGACCATTAACAGATTTATTATTACCAGAATATTGTGCTTATTGTTTTTCAACAAGTAGTATAAGAAATGCTATTATAAGAAAGAGTACATATACAACACGAGCCTTAATTAATGGAACAAGCTTATCTCAAATTGAAATTCCTTTACCACCATTAGAAGTTCAAAAGAGAATAGTTGAAGTTTTAGATAACTTTGAAAAAATATGTAATGACTTAAATATAGGACTTCCTGCTGAAATAGAAGCAAGACAAAAACAATATGAATATTATAGAAATATTCTCTTGACATTTAATAATGAAGAAATTTATGCTCTAAGCAAGCAAGCAAGCAAGCAAGCAAGCAAGCAAGCAAGCCCAAAATCTAATTAAAATTCTTCAATATGTTTATGGCTATGTTGAAGTAAGATTAGGAGATATTGGAAGTATAGTTCGTGGAAATGGATTACAAAAAAGAGATTTTACAGAAGCAGGTGTAGGTTGCATTCATTATGGACAAATATATACAAAGTATGGAATAGTAGCTGAAAAAACAATTTCGTTTGTTGAGGAAAGTTTAGCTGAAAAATTAAGAAAAGTGGAAAAAGGAGATATAATTTTTGCTGTTACAAGTGAAAATATAGAAGATTTATGTAAATGTGTTGTATGGCTTGGCGAAGATGAAATTGTAACAGGTGGGCATACAGCAATATTAAAACATAATCAGAATTCTAAATTTTTAGCTTATTATTTTCAAACAGAAGCTTTTCACAGTCAAAAAAGAAAGTTGGCAACAGGAACAAAAGTTATGGATGTAACAGCAACAAAATTGGAAGAAATACTTATTCCTTTACCATCACTAGAAGAACAACAAAGAATAGTTTATATCTTAGATAGGTTTGATAAATTATGTAATGATATATCAGAAGGATTGCCAGCTGAGATAGAAGCAAGACAAAAACAATATGAGTATTATAGAGAAAAATTATTAAACTTTAAAAAATTGTAGTTCACTTTTTATTAGAAAGTTCCTAACAAAAAAGTTAGGAATTTTTTATTTTTCAATCAAAAAAATATTGCAAAAAAATACAAAAAAGTATATAATTACTTTAAGAGGAGGGATGCAAGAATGAAAATATTTATGTTATCTTTTAAAGTAAATGGAGTAAAAAATATAGAAAAAGATATTGAAATTAACTTTTATAATAAGACTTTAAAAAGATTTAGTCCTTGTGGTAGCAATGTAAAAGGAATATTTGGACCAAATGGAATAGGAAAGACTTCTATAATAAAAGGAATGGATATACTTAGAAAAATATCTTTAAATGATAATTATTTAACTAATGATTTCAACTTAATTATATTGGATAAAATTATCAATAAAAAGATTGAAAAAGCGAGTTTAGAAATAGAATTTTTAGTTATAGACGACAAAAAAAAGAAATCTAGATATGTACACAGTATAACTATTGCGATAACTTCCCCTAAAGAAATAAAAATATTATTTGAAAATATAAAGAAAAAAGATCCAAACACAGATCAAGTAGTAGGAGAAATTTTAATAGAAAATGGAATTATAAAAAATGATAGCTTACATAAAGATGATTTAAAATCTGAAATTGTAGATATTACAAAAAATTTATTAGAAAAAAGAAGTATTGTAAATATAGTGAAACCTTCTGTTCTAAAAAGTATAGACCTAGAAAAGATTCGTTATTTTTATAGAAAATTACATATAAAAATTGATAGAGAAGATAGTCATTTAGGATATGCTTTAATGGACAATCCTTTAAAAGATGATATACCATTTAACGATTCTATTGGAAATTATGATATGATTATATCAAAAAATAATTTACCAATATTTGAAGATTATTTAAGAAGAATGACTGAGTTTTTAAAAATATTCAAACCAAATTTAAGAAATATAGAATATGAGAAAAAAGAAGGAAAAGAAGAATACTATATCAATATTTTATTTGTTTATGATGACTATAAAGTAAACTATGAATTTGAAAGTATGGGTATAAAAAATCTTTTTAGCTTATTTACATATTTTAGAGCTTTAAGTGAAGATGAAGTAGTAGTTATAGATGAAATAGACACAAGTATACATGATATTTATTTGAATAAATTAATTGAATTTTTTGCTGTTGATGGAAAAGGACAATTAGTTTTTACTGCACATAATATAACATTATTACAAACTTTAAAAAAATATAAGCATTCAATAGATTTTATAAATGAAAATATGGAAGTTATTTCTTGGATAAAAAATGGTAATAGTAGTCCTTTCAAATCTTATAAAGATGGATATATAAAAGGTTTACCATTTAATATAAAAGAATACGATTTTTTAGAAATCTTCTCACAAGAAAGTGATGTGGAATGAAATATTTACAGATAATTGTGTTGTGTGAAGGAGAAAGTGATGCAATATATTTGGATATAATTTTTAAAATGTTAAAAGAAAAAAATCCAGATATAAATTTTAAGTTTACTTCTATTCCTATAAAAGGAAAAACAAATTTTAGAGATGAAAAATACATTGATAAAGTAGAAAAAACAAAGTTAAAATTTCAAGGAGAAAGTCAAGTTCTTTATGTAGTTGATACTGATGATGTAGATACTTCAAAAGAAGATTTAGAATTATTAGAAAAAATAACTGAACATGTAAAAAAACAAGATTGGCATTTTGTATTTTTTAATAGAGATATTGAAGAAGTACTAAATAAAAAGGCAGATAGAAAGAAGAAAATGAAAGAAGCCAGAAGCTATACAGAAAAGAAATTTTATGAAGTTGATAAAAATAATTTGAAAGTAAGAGATTATTTAATAAGGGGAACAAGTAATTTGTTCTCAGTAATTATAGAAAAATTAGAAATGAAAATTTAACAGGTATTTAAAAAAACTTTTCATATTTTATATGAGAAGTTTTTTTGTGACATAAAATAGAAAATTTGTTATAATTAAATAAAATATAAATTTTTGGAGGGGGCAATGTCATCAGTAGATTATAATATGCTTATATCAACACTTGAAAGTACAGTGGTAACTGAATATATAAGAGAAGACATTCCAGCATACAGTTATCAAAGTGAAGTAGATTTAGAGAGAGAGTTTATTAAAAATTTACAAAATCAAGGTTATGAATATTTGAGTATTCACAATGAAAAAGAATTAATTGCAAACTTAAAAGATAAATTAGAAAAGTTAAATAATATTATTTTTTCTGAAAAAGAATGGGAGAGATTTTTTAAAGAAAAAATAGCAAATAAAAATGATAGTATTGTTGAAAAAACAAGAACTATACAAGAGGACTATATAAAAAGTTTTACAAGAGATGATGGAAGCTTAGTAAATATTAGTTTGATTAATAAAAAGAATATACATAATAACTTTCTTCAAGTTATAAATCAATATGAGGAAGAAGGAGGAAACCATAACACAAGATATGATGTGAGTATTTTGGTCAATGGTCTACCTTTAATTCATATTGAGTTAAAAAGAAGAGGAGTTGCAATAAGAGAAGCTTTCAACCAAATTAATAGATATCAAAGAGATAGCTTTTGGGCAGGAAGTGGACTTTTTGAATATGTACAAATATTCGTAATTTCTAATGGGACTAACACTAAATACTATTCCAATACAACAAGAGCAAGACATATTAAAGAGATGTCTTTCAATAGAAAAAAAGTTAAAAAGTCCAGTAATAGCTTTGAGTTTACTTCATATTGGGCAGATGCAAACAGTAAGTCAATAACAGATTTAGTAGATTTTACAAAGACTTTCTTTGCTAAACATACTATTTTAAATATTTTAACTAAATACTGTATATTTGACACTAATGAAACTTTACTTGTTATGCGTCCTTACCAAATATCAGCAACAGAAAGAATTTTATCTAAAATACAATTAGCTAATAACTATAAATGGGTTGGTAAGATTGATGCTGGAGGATATATTTGGCATACAACAGGAAGTGGTAAAACTTTAACTTCATTTAAGACAGCACAGTTAGCCTCACAGCTTGACTATATAGATAAGGTCTTATTTGTTGTGGATAGAAAGGATTTAGATAGCCAAACACAGAAAGAATATGATAGATTTTCAAAGGGTTCAGCTAATGGAAATACTTCAACAAAAATATTGAAAACCCAGCTAGAAGATAAATATGAAAATAAAAGCAAGATAATTATAACTACTATTCAGAAGTTAGGACATTTCATTAAACAGAATAAAAATCATGAGGTTTTTAGAAAGAATATAGTTTTAATCTTTGATGAGTGCCACCGTTCACAATTTGGTGAATTACACCTTGCAATAGCTAAGACTTTCAAAAATTATTTCATGTTTGGTTTCACAGGAACACCAATATTTCCAAAAAATTCAAATGGAAGTTCAAAAACTTTGTTTAAAACAACAGAGCAAACTTTTGGAGATAAATTACATACTTATACAATAGTCAATGCGATAAATGATGGTAATGTACTTCCATTTAGAATAGACTATATCAATACTATTAAAGAAAAAGAAAATATACAAGACAAAAAAGTTAATGCCATTGATATAGAAAAAGCTATGTCAGATCCAAATAGAATTAGAGAAGTTGTTTCATACATCATAGATCACTTTGAGCAAAAAACGATGAGAAACAAGCACTATGAATTGAAAGAGCAAAGGCTATCAGGATTTAACTCTATATTTGCAGTGAGCTCTATTCCTGTGGCAAAAAAATATTATTTTGAATTTAAAAAACAACTTAAAGAGAAAAATAAAGATTTAAGAGTGGCAACAATCTTTAGTTATTCAGTGAATGAAGAAGAAAATACTGATAATTTAGATGATGAAAGTTTTGATACTGAAAATTTAGATTTAGGTTCTCGTGAATTTTTAGAAGAAGCAATATCAGATTATAATAAAATGTTTGGTACAAATTATGATACTTCTTCAGATGGTTTTCAACTATATTATGAAAATCTAAGTAAGAGAACAAAGGATAAGGAAATAGATATTCTAATAGTTGTAAATATGTTCTTAACAGGTTTTGATGCAACTACTTTAAATACTCTTTGGGTGGATAAAAACTTGAGAATGCATGGACTTATTCAAGCCTTTTCAAGAACAAATAGAATATTAAATTCAATTAAAACTTTTGGTAATATAGTATGTTTTAGAGATTTACAAGAAGAAACAGATGAAGCCATAGCACTTTTTGGAAATAAAGAGGCAGGTGGAATTGTACTTTTAAAAACTTATGAAGATTACTACAATGGTTATCAAGATGATAAGGGTAGAGAAAAAGAAGGATATAGTCAACTGATAGAAGAATTACAAAGTAAATTTCCATTGTCTGAGCAAATAACGGGTGAAAGTAATAAGAAAGAATTTGTAATATTATTTGGAAATATCTTGAAAATAAAGAATATATTATCAGCTTTTGATAAATTTGCAGGAAATGAAATTTTATCTGATAGAGAATTCCAAGATTACCAAAGTATCTACCTAGATATGTATCAAGAAATAAGACATAAAAATAAAGAAAAAGAAATTATTAATGATGATATTATTTTTGAAATAGAATTGATTAAGCAAGTTGAAATTAATATTGATTATATTTTAATGAAGGTTGCTGAATATTATAAGTCAAATAAAGAAGACAAGGAAATACTTATAGATATTAAAAAAGCTATAAATTCAAGCCTTGAACTTCGTAGCAAAAAAGAACTGATAGAAGGTTTCATAGAAAGAGTTAATTCCTCTAAAAATATTACTGATGATTTCCAAAAATTTGTCAGAGAAGAAAAGGAGAAAGACTTAGAAAAAGTAATAGAAGAAGAAAAATTAAAACCTGAAGAAACTAAAAAATTCATAGACAATTCACTAAGAGATGGTAATTTTAAAACTACAGGAACTGATATAGATAAGTTATTACCACCTGTTTCTCGTTTTTCTAGTGGGAATAGAGGTCTTAAAAAGCAAGGAGTAATTGATAAACTAAAAGGCTTTTTTGATAAATATTTAGGATTAACTGTTTAAAAAACTTGAGCAAAAAAAGAATTCTTGTTAAAATAGTAAAAGATAAGAATATTTAAAATAGGTGATAATATGAGAGAAAATTATATAGATTGGGATAGTTACTTTATGGGGATAGCTCTGCTTTCTTCAATGAGAAGTAAAGATCCTAATACTCAAGTTGGAGCTTGTATAGTAAATGAAGATAAAAGAATAGTTGGAGTGGGCTATAATGGTCTACCTAAAGGCTGTGAAGATACAGATTTTCCTTGGGAAAGAGAAGGAGATTTTTTAGAGACAAAATATCCTTATGTTTGCCATGCTGAATTAAATGCAATATTAAATAGTATAAAGTCTTTGAAAGATTGTATTATATATGTAGCCTTATTCCCTTGTAATGAGTGCAGTAAGGCAATAATTCAAAGTGGCATAAGAGAGATAGTATATCTTTCAGATAAATATGATGGAACAGATGCAAATAGAGCCTCAAAGAAAATGTTGGATTCAGCTGGAGTAAAATATAGACAATTTACACCTGATATGGATAAATTAGAGATAGATTTTAAAAATATTTAGAAAGGTGGAATAATGCTAGAAGCTTTAAGAAAAAGTGTTGTTTTTAATAAGATTCAAATTGAAGATATAAAGAAAATTTTAGAAGAAACTAAGCATGAAATAAAAACTTATTCTCCCAATGAAACAATAGCTTTTAGAGGAGATGAAGTAAAGGGACTATATGTAATTCTAAAGGGAACATTGACTACAGAAATGCTTACAGAAGAAGGAAATGTCATTAAAATTGAAGAATTAGTTAAAAGTGATGTCATAGCTTCGGCCTTTATTTTTGGAGATAGAAACTGTTTTCCTGTAGATTTAAGAGTAAAGGAAAAAGCTGAAGTATTATTTATTGAAAGAAAAGAATTTTTAAAATTATTATTTTCACAAGAACAAATTCTAGAGAATTTTCTAAATGAGATTTCAAATAAAACTCAACTTTTAACAACTAAAATCTGGAATAATTTTAATAATAAAACTATCAAGAAAAAATTCTGTAATTATGTCAATAGAAAACAAGAAAAAGGTGAATTTGTAATAGAAAACCTAGGAGCATTAGCAGAGTTTTTTGGAGTGGAAAGACCTTCTCTTTCAAGAGTTCTAAGTGATTTAGTAAAAGATGAAAAACTGGAAAGAATAGGAAGAAATAGATATAAGATATTGGATAAAGAATTTTTTGAAATATAAGCCAACTAAATAAAATAGAGCTATTGCAAATTAATAAAAAGTAAAAAATAGTTCGTTACTGAGTAAATAAAAAAATTTTCTTTGAGAAATTTTAATAAACTTTAGCTATATATAGTGATTACTTGCTAGCCTATAATGGTTCTAGAGCTCCACAAAGGCTCTTTCACCATTATAGGACGTCGCAGTAATCTTATTGAAAACTACTAGTTATTTACTCAAAGAAAATTTCTAATGATAAATTATGATGTAACTCACTTATTTTTTACTTTCAAATTTATATCTATACAATAGCTCTTTTTTATATTTTTAGATCTCCTGGTTTTATATAACCTTTTTTCTTCAATATTTTATATACAATAAAAGTTATAATTGCTGGAAGTAAAAAATGTAGTATTATCATAGTTGGTAGATATGACATTCCATTTACTGAAAATGTTGCTATCTGTCCAACAAGTCCACTTGTTCCCATACCAGAAGCTATACTGTTTGATGATAAATTAAAAACAGTTGTAGAAAGTACACCTAAAATAGCACTTGAAACTATAGGTGGTATCCATATCATAGGATTTTTTATTATATTAGGAATTTGTATCATTGAAGTACCAAAACCTATTGAAAATACAGTACCTAAATCATTATCATCATAAGACATAACAGCAAAACCTATCATTTGACAACAACAACCAGTTAAAGATGCTCCAGCAGCAAGTCCACTTAAACCTAAAGATATCCCTATAGCAGCAGAACTTATAGGAAGTGTTAAGATAATTCCCATAATAACAGACATAGTAAGTCCCATTAAAATAGGTCTAAGTTCAGTTGTCTTATTAACTATGACACCAATTTCGCTGATAACAGCTGAGATATATGGAGCAAAGAACTTACCAAGTAAGCAACCAAAAATTATAGTAGTCATAGGTAAAAGTATAATATCAAACTTAGTTTTTCCTGCAATTCTTTTAGCAATAAGTAAACCAAAGATAACTGAGAAATATGCTCCCATTGGCTCACCAACTTTTAGAACTGCTTGCCCATCTACAAAATTGATACTACCTGCACCATACATACCTGTTATAGCAGAAGCTATCAAGATTAAGACATGAGATTCCAGTGCATAAGCAACTCCAACTCCTATTCCAGCTCCCATTAAAAGTTGTGAAAAACCACCAAGATATGTTAAAAACTCTATATTAAAAAGAGTTCCAATCTGCTTTAAAATAAGCCCAACTATCAATGATGAAAATAAACCAAAAGCCATACCGTTCAAACTTTTAATAAAAAAGTTTTTCATTTTTTCTTTTAACCTCCAAGTATTTTTAAAATGAATAGTTGATATTCATTTTTTATATATTATATTCTTTAATAAAAAAATTGCAAGAACAAATTATTTTTTATGGAAAATATTTTTGTAAGAATCTTGAAAATATTAGAAATATTGTCTAAAAATTTATATAAAACTGTCTTATTTTTAGAACTTTAAACTTAAAAATGGCTATTATTCTAGAAAAAAACATTGTATTTTTTTAAAAATATTATTGACTAATTTATAAAGTAGATATATAATACTTAAAACAATTTATTAAAACAAATTGGGAAATTAATTAATTATTAGGAGGTTGGTATGAAAATTAAAAGAATTCTATTTAGTATTTTAGCAATATTTATGTTTGTGTTAGTAGCTGCTTGTGGTAAAAAAGAAGCACCTACTGAAGATGCTAATGCTCAAAAAGAAGGAACAGCAACTGAAGTTACACAAAATTATCATATCGGTGTTGTAACAACATCTGTTTCTCAATCAGAAGATAATGCACGTGGAGCTGAAGCAGTTGTAAAACAATATGGAGCAAGTAATGAAGGTGGAAAAATTACCGTTGTAACAATACCAGACAACTTCATGCAAGAACAAGAAACAACAATTTCTCAAATGGTTTCTCTTGCAGATGACCCTGAAATGAAAGCTATAGTAGTAGCTGAAGGAATCCCAGGAACTTATCCTGCATTTAAGGCTATAAGAGAAAAAAGACCTGATATTTTACTATTTGTAAATAATACACACGAAGATCCTGTACAAGTAAGTACAGTTGCAGATGTAGTTGTAAACTCAGACTCAGTTGCAAGAGGATACTTAATAGTAAAAACAGCTCATGATTTAGGAGCAACTAAATTTATGCACATTTCATTCCCTAGACACTTAAGTTATGAAACTATTTCAAGAAGAAGAGCTATAATGGAACAAACAGCTAAAGATTTAGGAATGGAATATATTGAAATGTCAGCACCAGACCCACTAAGTGATGTTGGAGTACCAGGAGCACAACAATTTATCTTAGAACAAGTTCCAAACTGGATAGCTAAATATGGTAAAGATATAGCATTCTTTGCAACAAACGATGCCCAAACAGAACCTTTACTAAAACAAATAGCTGCAAATGGTGGATATTTTATAGAAGCTGATTTACCTTCTCCTACAATGGGATACCCTGGAGCATTAGGAATTGAATTCACTGATGATGAAAAAGGAAATTGGCCAAAAATATTAGAAAAAGTTGAAAAAGCTGTTGTAGAAGCTGGTGGTTCAGGAAGAATGGGAACATGGGCTTACTCATACAATTTCTCAGGTATTGAAGGACTTACAGATTTAGCAGTTAAATCTATAGAAAGCGGAGATAAAGACTTTACATTAGAAAAAGTTTTAGCATCTCTTGATACAGCGACACCAGGATCTAAATGGAATGGAAGCTTAATGAAAGATAACAATGGAGTGGAAATAAAAAATTCATTCTTCGTATATCAAGATACTTATGTATTTGGAAAAGGATATATGGGAGTTACTTCTGTTGAAGTTCCAGAAAAATATGGAAAAATTGGTACTAAATAAAAATAATAAAATATAAGACTATTTGGGCAATGGGGGCTGGAGCATTTTATGCAACCAGTCCCTATTCTCATTTAGACTTAAGGAGGAGGCTATGGTGTCAAATACACTATTAAAAATTGAAAACCTCTCTAAATCGTTTGGTGAAAATACAGTCCTTAAAGATATTAATTTAGAATTAAATGAGGGAGAAATTCTTGGACTAGTTGGGGAAAATGGTGCAGGAAAATCAACTTTAATGAAAATTATATTTGGTATGGATGTAATTAGAGAAACAGGTGGATACAATGGAAAAATTTCTTTTGATGGAAAAGAAGTTAATTTTGCATCTCCATTTGATGCTCTTAATGCAGGGATAGGAATGGTTCACCAAGAATTTTCATTAATACCAGGATTTAAAGTTAGTGAAAATATAGTATTAAATAGAGAGTCTACAAAAAACAATATGGTAACTCATTTCTTTGGAGATAGTATCAGTAAGATAGACCAAAAAGAAAATATGAAAAGAACCCAAGAAGCTATTTCAAAATTAGGAGTAAACTTAACAGGACAAGAGCAAATAAGTGAAATGGCTGTTGCTTACAAACAATTCACAGAAATTGCTCGTGAAATTGAAAGAGAACATACAAAACTTTTAGTTTTAGATGAACCTACAGCTGTTTTAACAGAAGATGAAGCAGAAATTTTATTGGAAACAATGAAAAAATTATCAGCTAAGGGGATAGCTATTATTTTTATAACTCACAGACTTAATGAAATAATGGCTGTATCTGATAAAGTAACAGTTTTAAGAGATGGACAACTTATAAATACAGTTGCTACAAAATCTACAAATGTAAATGAAATTACAGAATGGATGATAGGAAGAAAAGTAAATTCTTCGTCTGATGCTAAAAAAGTTGCTCATGATGATCTTGAAACATTGTTAGAAATCAGAGATTTATGGGTTGATATGCCAGGAGAAATGCTGAAAGGTCTAGACTTAGACATTAAAAAAGGAGAAATTCTTGGTCTAGGAGGTATGGCAGGACAAGGAAAAATAGCAGTGGCAAATGGAATAATGGGACTATTTAAATCAAAAGGTGATGTAAAATACAAAAATGAAGCCTTAGTTTTAAATAAACCAACATATCCTTTAGAAAAAGGTATCTTCTTTGTTTCTGAGGATAGAAAAGGTGTTGGATTACTTTTAGATGAAAGTATAGAAAGAAATATTGCTTTTCCTGCTATGCAAATTAAAAAACAATTCTTTAAGAAATTTTTAGGAGTTTTTAATGTAATAGATGATAGGGCTGTTACAGAAAATGCAAAGAAATATATAGAGAAATTAGAAATAAAAAGTATGGGTGAAAAGCAAAAAGTTGGAGAACTAAGTGGAGGAAACCAACAAAAAGTTTGTGTGGCTAAGGCTTTCACTATGGAACCTGATCTATTATTTGTTTCAGAACCAACAAGAGGTATAGACGTTGGAGCTAAACAATTAGTTCTTGAAACTTTAAAAGAATATAACAGAGAAAGAAATACAACTATAGTTGTAACTTCTTCAGAAATAGAAGAATTAAGAAGCATCTGTGACAGAATTGCAATAATAAATGAAGGTAAAGTCGCAGGAATATTACCAGCTAGTGCAGGAATACTAGAATTTGGAAAATTGATGTCAGGAATAAAGGAGGGAGAATAGTATGTTAAAGAAATTCGGTTTACCAAGACTAATAATATTAATATTCTTAGTGTCAACATATATAATTGCTCCTTTCGTAGGAATTCCTATAACAACAGCATTATCAGATACAATTATTAGATTTGGTATGAATGCTATTTTAGTTCTATCTCTTATGCCTATGATAGAATCAGGAGCAGGTCTTAACTTCGGTATGCCTTTAGGAATAGAAGCAGGACTTTTAGGTTCGCTAATAAGTATAGAGTTAGGATTTAGTGGTTTTGTAGGTTTTGCTTTAGCGATACTTATATCAATAATATTTGCCTTTATTTTTGGTTGGGCTTATGGAGCAGTTTTAAATAAAGTAAAGGGTGGAGAAATGATGATAGCTACATATATCGGTTTCTCATCAGTTGCTTTTATGTGTATTATGTGGATAATTCTTCCGTTCAAAAGACCAGATATGATATGGGCTTATGGAGGTTCAGGACTTAGAACAACAATAAGTGTGGAAACTTACTGGAAGGGAGTTTTAAATAATGTATTTGGAAAAATATCACAAGCTATACCAGTTGGAGAAATAATATTCTTCTTATTACTTGCTTTTATTATGTGGGTATTTTTTAGAACAAAAGCAGGGCTTTCTATGAGTGCTGTAGGAAAAAATGAAAAATTTGCTCAAGCAACAGGTATCAATGCAGATAAGAGTAGAAAACAATCAGTTATAATCTCAACTGTTATCGCAGCAATAGGAATAGTTGTATACCAACAAAGTTTTGGATTTATACAATTATATCTAGCACCTTTCAATATGGCTTTCCCTGCTATAGCAGCAATACTTATTGGAGGAGCTTCAGTAAACAGAGTTACAATATGGCACGTTATGATAGGAACTTTCCTATTCCAAGGAATACTAACTATGACACCTACAGTTGTAAACGCTGTTATAAAGACAGATATGTCAGAAACAATAAGAATAATAGTTTCTAATGGAATGATATTATATGCTTTAACTAGAAAGGATGGTGGAAGTCGTGGATAAAAATAATAAAGTAAAAAACTTTATATTGGATAACAGTGTTCCAATACTTATACTTATTATGGTAGCTATAATGTTTCCACTTTCTGGTTTGAGTGGAGATTATTTAGTTCGTGAAATGATAGAAAGAATTTCAAGAAACCTATTTTTAATATTATCTTTATTAATACCAATAGTTGCAGGAATGGGGTTAAACTTTGGTATAGTCTTAGGAGCTATGGGAGGTCAACTTGCCTTAATTCTTGTTACTAACTGGCATATTATGGGTCTACAAGGTGTATTTTTAGCAATGATACTTTCTATGCCATTTTCAATTTTACTTGGATATGTTGGAGGAGTAATATTAAATAGAGCCAAAGGTAAAGAAATGATAACTTCTATGATTTTAGGATACTTTATCAATGGTGTTTACCAACTTGTAGTTCTATATTCAATGGGAAAAATTATTCCAGTTAGTGATAGAACACTTTTACTATCTTCAGGTAGAGGTATAAAAAATACAGTGGATTTAACAGAGATTTCAAAAGCAGTAGACAATGCTATTCCTTTAAAAATATTTGGTTATGATATTCCTGTTCTAACATTACTTTTCATAGTTGGACTATGTTTCTTTATCATTTGGTTTAGAAAAACAAAATTAGGACAAGATATGAGAGCTGTTGGACAAGATATGGAAGTATCTAAGTCAGCAGGTATAGAAGTAAATAAAGTTAGAATTTACTCAATAGTTATCTCAACTGTCTTAGCAGGTATAGGACAAGTAATATATCTTCAAAATTTAGGAACAATAAACACATATAATTCACACGAACAAATAGGTATGTTCTCAGTTGCAGCCCTATTAATTGGAGGAGCTTCTGTAGCAAGAGCAACTATTCCTAATGCAATAGGTGGGGTAATACTATTCCATACTATGTTTGTTGTTGCACCAAGAGCAGGAAAAGAATTAATGGGTTCTTCACAAATAGGAGAATATTTCAGAGTATTTATTTCTTACGGAATTATAGCTCTTGTTCTTATTATCTATGAATGGAGAAGAAAGAAAGAAAAAGAAAGAGAAAGAGAAAAAGCAATAGGATTTTAAAAAGTGAGGTAGAAGATGAAACATACATTAAAAGTAGCTATTATAGTTTTAATTCTTGTTGTGATTTCAGTAATTCTTTTTGTTACAGGAAAGAGACATGATATTCTAATTGAAAATAATTCAATGGCAGGAATTAAATACAGTATAAATGGAGAGCCATACAAGACATTAGATGCTGGTAAAAAAGCTCTAGGTATATCAAAGGGAATAGGAAATGTAATTTTCATAAAAACAGCAGATAATAAAGTTATAGAAAAAGAACTTCCTTCTAAGGATATAAATCTTTTTATCAATCAAGCTATAAATAATAGTGATGATTGGTATAAAGAAAATGTAAAATAACAGCAATTTTCTATTGGTATATAAAGGAATTTGTATTTTTGAGTATTTTGTGCTATAATAACCAAGTAGAATTTTTACTTAAATACATATTCTAAAATAAAAAAAGAAGGAGAATGCTACAATATAGTAACTTAGAATAGGTATGTGTACCGATGCTAGTCGGGAATTTAGGACTACAAAGAAGGTAGTAAAAGTAATTTAGTAGCAAACTGTATGAAGAAATATTTACTAGCAGTTGTTTTTCTATGCTTGTCAATTCTTTCTTATTCTAATGATACAGAGGCCCTAGATCAAGATACCAACACTGGTATTATTACTCAAGCAAAAGATTTTGCCAAGGTAAAAGGTAAATCAAAAAAACAAATATTTATTGATACTCTTATTCCAACTATTGAAAAGATAAGAAACAAGATAGCTGAGGATAAGGAATATGTAAAGACTCTTATAGAAAAAGAAGTCTTAACAGCAGAAGAGAAATTATATTTAGAGGAGATGTACACTAAATATAAAGTAAAATCTAAATCAAAAACAGAATTAGTACACAAGATGGTGGTTCCACCAACATCATTTATACTAGGGCAGGCCTCATTGGAAAGTGGTTGGGGAAATTCTAAACTTGCAAAAGAAGGAAATAATCTATTTGCAGTTAGATCGTCTTTAAGAGATCCAGAAAAAACAGTATATCTAGGACCTAACCAATACTACAAGAGATATGAAAGCTTAGAAGAATCACTAATGGACTATGTGATGACTTTATCAAGACATTCTAGTTATTCTAATTTAAGAAAAGCAATTAATAATGGAGAACAAACAATAGTTCTTATCAAACATTTAGGAAATTATTCTGAGATGAAAAATCTTTATGAACAAAGATTAACTCAGATAATTACAAAAAATAATTTATTTAAATACGATAACTAAAAGAAAGAGGATTTAGACTTTACTAAGAAGTCTAAATCTTTTTTTTGTGATATAATAAAAATATTGAGACTGCTTATTGCTAGGAGGAAAAAATTGTGGAATTGATTCATATAGAAAATCCTAATTTTGAAATAATGCAAAAGATTATAGAGTTGGAAGAAAGTGCTTTTGAGGGAGCAGGAAATGTAGACCTTTGGATAATAAAAGCCCTTATAAGATATGGTATGGTTTTTGTTGTAAAAGAAGGAGATAAAATAGTATGTATAGTTGAATATATGCAAATTTTTAATAAAAAATCTCTTTTTCTTTATGGAATATCTACATTGAAAGAATATAGACATAAGGGTTATGCAAACTTTATCTTAAATGAAACTGAAAAAATCTTAAAAGATTTAGGATACACTGAAATAGAATTGACTGTTGCACCAGAAAATCAAATAGCGATAGATTTGTATAAGAAACATGGCTATAAACAAGAAAGCTTTTTAAAAGATGAGTATGGTACAGGTGTTGATAGATTTATGATGAAGAAAATTATATAAAATTATATGAAAAATATATAATTTTTAGAAAACTCTTCTATAATAAAAATTTTTTATTACAATAAAAATATGTTACAATGAAATATAAATAATTTTTTGATGGGAGTGAGAAAATGGAAGCAAAAAAAGAATTTTTAAGAATGATAAATGAATGTGATGAAATAGCTTTAGCTACTAGCATACACGATATACCAAATGTCAGAATAGTAAATTACTACTATGATCAAGACAATAATATTATGTATTTTGCTACATATAAAGGTAGAGAAAAAATAAGTGAATTCTGGAAAAATAATAATGTTGCATTTACAACTATTCCTACAAAAAAAGAAGTTAGAGAACAAGTAAGAGCAAGAGGACATGTTAGAGAAAGTGAAAAAACTATAATAGATTTAAGAGAAGAATTTTCTAATAAAATGTCAGATTTTGCGGAAATTATAGATAAGTATTCTGAAGAATTAAAAGTCTATGAAATAAGATTTACAGAAGCAACTGTAACTCTTGATAGTAGAACTTATGAAAAAATAAGTTTATAGAAAATTTTCTTTGAGAGATTATAAATTTCTACTTAAATATAACGATTACTTGCCAGCCTATAATGGTTCTAGAGCTCCACAAAGGCTCTTTCACCATTATAGGACGTCGCAGTAATCTTTTTTTATGCTATTAGTTATTTATTTCAAAGAAAATTTCTAATGATTAATTGAAATATAACTCACTTATTTTTATTTTGGAGCTAGGAGTAAAAAAAGGGTGCTTGACAATTAAAATAAAATAAATTATAATAGGCACTATAAAAAAATAAAAGGAGAGAATTCTATGTCAAAATTAATTAATTACAATGTAGCTGTAGTAAAACCCATAGTTCCCTAAGAGGGATTTGTGTTTAGTTAATTTTGAACTAGGTGCAAGTCCAATTTTTGTTTTCAATATTTTGGACTGAGCCTATGGGGATTTAATAATATATATTATATGACCATTAGGACAAAATCTTAATGGTTTTTTTATTTCATAATGTCCAAAATATCTTAGAAAAATAGTTCATTACTAGCCAGATTTTTTGACAGATAAAAATTAAGAATTCGCTGTAATTTTGGCAAACTCACTATCGCTCAGACACGCCAAGAATTACTCGGCTCATTCTGTTTAATTTTTATCTTAAAATCTGGAATGTAACTCACTTATTTTTCTAATTCATACTTATTAAAAGTTAAAAGGTATTGTGAATTTAATTTTTTTGGGAGGTTATCATGGCAAGTTATGAGATTTTTATAACGTTTGGAATTTATTTAGTATTTTTAATGGCGATAGGTGTATATTTTTACAGTAAGACTACAACTCATGAATCTTATGTTTTAGGAGATAGAGGAGTAGGATATTGGGTTACTGCAATGTCAGCTCAAGCAAGTGATATGAGTGGTTGGCTACTTTTAGGTCTGCCAGGTGCAGTATACACAAGTGGACTTACAGAAATTTGGGTAGTAATTGGATTAGCTTTAGGAACTTATCTTAACTGGAAATTTGTTGCACCAGCTCTAAGAGTGCAAACTGAAAAATATAACTCTCTTACAGTACCTTCATTTATTTCACAAAAATTGAATGATAAAAAGGGATATATAAGAACATTTTCAGCAATAGTAATCCTATTTTTCTTTACTATATACTCAGCTTCAGGGCTAGTTGCAAGTGGGAAACTTTTTGATTCGTTACTTGGAATAGACTATAAATGGGGAGTTTTAATAGGTGGAGGAACAATAATTGTCTATACATTTTTAGGTGGATACTTAGCAACTTGTTGGACAGACTTCTTCCAAGGTTGCTTGATGTTTTTTGCAATAATAGTTGTTCCAGTGGCTGCATACTACAGTGGTGGAGGAATAAATGGAATTAGCACTGCAATGGAAGCTAAAGATATTTCTTTAAATATTTTTAAATATGCTAAAGTTTGGAGTTTACCAGTTATAATATCAGGACTTGGTTGGGGACTTGGTTACTTTGGACAACCTCATATAATCGTTAGATTTATGAGTATAGACAGTGCAGATGAACTATGGAAATCAAGACTTATAGCTATGATATGGGTTTTCATTTCACTTTTAGGAGCAATAGCAGTTGGAATAACAGGAATAGGAGTTTTCACAGATATTTCTCAAATGGGTGGAGATGCTGAGAAAGTATTTATATTCTTAATCCATAAATTATTTAATCCTTGGATGGCAGGAATATTATTTGCAGCTATCTTATCAGCAATAATGTCAACAATATCTTCTCAACTTTTAGTATCATCTAATACTTTAACAGAAGATTTCTATAAACATATAGTAAAAAGAGAAAAAACTCATAAAGAAATGATATGGATAGGTAGATTATGTGTAATTGTTATATTTGTAATCGCAAGTATGTTAGCAATGAATCCAAGCTCTAAAGTTCTTGAGCTAGTTTCTTATGCTTGGGCAGGTTTTGGGGGAGTATTCTCACCAGTAATTCTATTCACATTATATAAGAAAGATTTACATTGGAAAACAGTCTTAGTTTCTATGATAATAGCAACAATAACAGTTATTACTTGGAAAACAAGTGGTCTAAGTAATACAATTTATGAAATGGTACCAGCTTTTGTCATAAATTCTATCTCTATATACCTATTAGAAAAATTCAAAGTCTTTGGTAACAATAAGAAATAAAACTATTAAAAGTTGTAATTTTAAAACTTTTAAAGTATAATATAATGAGAGATAATAATTTATTTGATATAAAGGGGTTGCCGTGAAGAATAGAGAATATTATACTAATGGAAACTTAAAAGCTGAATATGAAAGGAACGAACGTGGTGAGAAAGAAGGTTATGAACTTCTTTACTACGAAAGTGGAGTTTTAAAAGCTGAGTATCATTACAAGGCTGGTAAATTACATGGTGTTACAAAGGAATACTATGAAAATGGTAATTTAGTTGCTGAAGGTAACTATAGAAATGGTATGCTTGAAGGTTTATCAAGAATCTACTATGAAAGTGGTAAATTAAAAGCTGAAAGTAGTTATAAAAATGATGCACTTGATGGTCTATGTAAAATGTACTATGAAAGTGGTCAAGTGAAGGCTGAATATTACTATAGAGATGGTAGTCTTGAAAAAACTATTAGCTCACCTAAAGATAATGCTGATGTAAAAGTTACTGACGATAAAGAGTTTTTTGATGTTGAGTACGAAGATGGACAATTAAATTTAAAACTTGATTTAAATACTTTGTTAAAATCTAATATATCTAAAAAAGATATTTGTAAAATTTCTTATGAGGACAATGAACTAAAGTTAAAAATATATGATGAGGAAACACAAGAAACAAAACAAATTCCTATAGATAAGGAAAAAAATACTAAGACTGTCGAAGAAGAAAAGAAAGTAGAAGCTAAAAAAGTAGAAGCTAAAAAAGAAGAACCAAAAGTTCAAAATCTTGTAAGTCCAAAAAAAGAAACAAAGAAAGATGAATTAGAAATTCCTAGTTTCTTAAAATCAAGATATGAAGATGAGTTGGGATCAGAGCCTGAAATAAAAGAAGCAGAGCCAGAAGCAAAAAAAATATTTGATTCTGAGAATGATTTAGATATTCTTGAAATGGTTAAAACAAAAAGAGAAGAAAAACCAGAGCTTAAGTTTGCAAAAGAAACTGAAAAGAAACCAAAGATAAAAAAGATTATCAAAAAAATAGATTCTGAAGAAGATGAAATTGCTGATATCAGATCAATTTTAGATACAAGTGATATTGATACAGAAGAAGAAATAGTAAGAAATAGAGGGAATAAGGGAAATAAAGGAAAGAAAAAAAGTTCAACTGTAACTGTAGCACCTCCTCCTTCTAGAAAGAAAGACTCTTTAGAAGATCAAAAGAAAAGTGTTTTAAAGATGATATTCTTTACTCTTTTCTTACTTGCTATAGGGATACTTTTCTATTTCCTATATCAAAAATTTACAAGTGAAGATACAGAAAGTCTAATACTTGATAAAAAAGGAACTGTAGCTGAAGCAGATGCAACAGAAAAAACAGATGAAGAGAGTGGAGCTGATACAGAAGGAACTCCAGAAGAAGTAGCAGCAGAAGCTAAAAAAGAAGAAACTAAAGAAGAAATAAAAGCTGAAACTGAAACAAAGGAAAAAGAAGTAACTAAAGATACAAAAGAAAAAGAAAATGCTAAAGCTAAAGAAGAAACTAAAAAAGAAGATAAGAAAGAAGAAGTAGCAAAAAGTAGTGATAGCTCAGATATAAAGA
>OGGI01000825.1_pt1 | contig 26385 bp, 33 predicted proteins | sample 1571051 | NCBI WGS metagenome assembly OGGI01 (sample SAMEA2582075, study PRJEB24529) | metagenome | biome: Human gut stool | place: China | collected 2011 | reverse complement strand
TGGCTTCCGGGTGCTTCTGTGCATAATAACCTGCCGTTCCTACTGCCCACGGTACCGCATCCAGACTGCAACGCTGGTAGATAGTGCCGTCCCAATAGATATAGAAATGGGCACCACAGCCATCAGATGCCAGATCATGGTTCTGGCCGACCACACCCAGATAATGCACTGCAATATACTTCTTTTTGTTGCCCCATGCCGGGACTCGGTTCGATGATATAGCGTTTGTGATTTTGTAACTCATATTCTCTACCTGCCTTTCGTTTTTGTATACAAAAAGAGAGCCTGTTTCCAAGCTCTCCATTGATTTAAATTTATATATGTCGCTCCTATTTCTGTTTTGCTTTAATATCTAACATACGAATCATCATAAAAGCTGCACGTTCTGCCTGTTCATTATAATCTTTTGCCAAAGGACTATTTATGATATTCCCGGCATTATAATGCACAAAATAATGTGCCAGCTCATATGCCATTTCATAAACCACTTTCTCAAACATCTGATTTTTATGAACTGCAATCCTTTTCCCTTTTAACATGCTGTCATATCCCGGAATGTCCTTAATCTTTAAAACAACATCCTGATCTTCTGCCAATGCCAGCAGATTTTTAAAAATAAATACTGGTTCTTCCATATATGGAATTGCAACTCGTCTTTTAACTGGTTCTGTTTTTACTTGTGCCGGAACTACTTCTTTCTTTTCTGGAATCTCCGGTTCTTTTTCCTTAACTCTGAAATAGAAGTCAACCAGATAATCATATACCCGCCATGCCTTGTCCGTGTTAAGGGATTTCGCATGGAGCAAAGCTCCTTTTTCAGTCCAGAGATACAGGTGTGAAGTTCTATTTTTGACCACCTCGATTTTTTCTAGGTGCTTCTTAACTTCCTTCAATTCATCTCCGGTCAAAGATATATAATGCTTTCCTTCTACGAATCGAACTCTATTATTTTTGAAATTCTGATGTATCTGTATTTCTTTAACTTCGTATGCTTCTGCAATCTGTCTTGTAGTTAATACTCTAATTCCTTTGACTTCTACGATCTGTGGTAAATTCATAATTTAAACCCCTTTCAAATTTTGGTTCTTGAAAGAAGTTTCCACCTGCATTATAATATTTACAGAAGGAAACTTCTGTTGAGAAACAGGTTTGTGTGATTGGTAGTCTGAAACCTGTTTCTTTATTTTTTTCTGTTTATACGACCTGCTATTTGATGAATACTTTCAATTCCTCTGATAATCACATCTGTTTTGGTTGTGTTTAAACTTTCTGCACATTCTGCAAGCATCCTTGCCTGTTCTTCTGTCAAACGAACCTCAAAGCGAATATTTTTAGGATTATCTGTAGGTCTTCCAGTTCTCGGGGACATTTTATCACCTCACTTTTGTCCGTACGTATATACTAATTCATGTACGTACAAAAGTCAAGAGTTATTTTTATTTTTTTTAATCGAGGGAACGCTCACGCGTCCCCCTTCTTGTCTGCTTTCTGTGTCAGTATATCGATCGCCCCAGTAATCACTGCCGGCAGCGGTATGCCCATCAATCCGGCATTTTCGACGATTGAAATCAGTTCGTTGGCAATAAACCCGATGATCACTGCATCTCTAATGTAATCCACACCGATTGCCAAATCCAGCCGGTACGCCACCAGCACGAACAGCAGTGTCATGCATTTCCTGCACAGACCTTTCCAGCCTGTCCGACTTTCTAATGTCCCTGTTGACGTTTTCTTACTGTTGTGGAATACCCCGGCAACAATCAGACCGGATAAGTAGTCGATTGCCATGAAAATAATGAGCGTGTACAGTGCGGAATCCCATCCGCCAAAAAATGACGCAATCGCTCCACCGACTGCTCCTGTAATAGTACAAACCATTTCTTTTTTCATGTTTCGTTTCCTTTCTTGCTGTTATAATCTTAATTTGCTGATGGCAATATTTCCAGCAACATAATTTTCTGTAGTAACCAGCAACAGATTGTATCCTTGTGGTATAGTCACATAATAATCATGCATTCCCTCTTCCAGAGTTACATCCAATCCCCGGAAATCTGAATAGGAACTGTCCGTTCCGGAACCACTTGCAACAGCAATGATATTTTCTGTGTCCTGTTCAGCATTCATTACATAGACTGTTATTCTGTATGTACTACCAGGTGTTGCACTGATTTTTGTGTTCTGATAATAATATCCCCTACTAGGAGATGCCGGCATAGAGGTAAGTATTGACGTTGTTGGATGTTTATACCATCTGCAATCTTTTAATGCATTTATTGTTGCTGCTTCTACTGTTTCGAAAATACCGGCTGTTACGATTGCGATTTTATCTTCCAAGTTTTGGATACTTTTTGTTAACTGATTTTCCAGATCCTAGATTTTGGTACTCGATTCCTTTTCCTTTTTCTCCAGATTCTGTATTTCTGTTGCGAACTCTTGTTCTGCCTTTTCTCGATTGCTGCATTCTGCTTTGATATTCTCATCGCACCCTGCAATCCCATCATGGATTGCCTGCCGGACATCACGCCCGTAAACTGCCGCCAGTATCTTTTTTAAGTTCTCTGTAATACTTGCCATTTTCACCCTCCTATTTCAGTTTCAACCCTTCAATACGCTTGATACTTACCTGGTTCACTGTCCAACCGGATCCAATATTGCGGACATATACACCCACTTTATTGTTGCTGGTATCCCATTTCAACTGAACACGAGCATTATAGGATGCTGTAAGATACAGAGTAATTACTGTCTCTGCCGGATTGCTCCTGTTAAGTGTAACCCAGCCTTTCTGGCCATCCACAATTTCCAGCCATACACGAATTTCATCATAATTCGCCAGGGAACTGATTGCTGAAGAATAGTACCAGCTTCCTGTTGCTGATGGAGTTACTGCTGTTGTTGACAGAACCACTGCTGCATCAATATCCCCGACCACGTACCAATACGATCCGCTGTACACCAGCTCCAATACTGCATACTGTTTGATCAGGTTTGCCGGTATCGCACTGTTTCTGTACTGGATCGCTTTCGCTCCGGTACTGTTGACATTCAGTGTTGGATTTGTGGCCGTGTTGGCGTAGTTGAAACGTACCGTAACCCGTGCACCGGTGTACAATTTGAACCATGTCAAACTAACTGTTTTGGCGGCGGTCGCACCAGCTGTATAACATATTGCGTAATTTCTGACTAATGCATCTATATCTACTGCAATACCATCGTGATCGCAGTATGTTTTCCCATTGCCCGCAATTCGTATTTTGGGAGTGTTAATATAGCCATTGTTCAGATCTATAAGAAATCCACTGCCTGAAAATGCTTCTCCGGAAGAACCGCTATAATTTCCGGATTTTAGTATACCTTTTTGGAATGTACCGAGATTATCACTGATAGCCGCTATACCGTCATTCTCCAGATCTTTTGCATCTACAGTCTGTACATTTGACACGGAAAATGGGCTTGGTTCTGTATCAAAATTTTCTACCTGTTCGACTTGAATTCCAGAAACTATATACAAAGCACCCTCCATATAACCAAAACCTAATGCTATATATGGAAAATCTTCAACGCACGTGTATTTTATTGTTTTCCTTTCCCATTGCAAACTGCAATAAACATATTCACTTTTCTTAGATGCTAAGGTATTTCCATTATACAAATGACTACGTTCTTTGCTTTCCCATATCAAAAACTCAATTCCTCTGTTTTCTGATTCAGAAAGATAAGGACATCTTATATAGAAAGAAATCAGGTATTTTTTTCCAGGGACTAAAGTTATGAAACCATCATGCTTTTTGCTGCTCCCCAAAATAAATCCATTTTCTGATGGCAATATTTCCTCTCTTCCGTCAAGCCATAGTGCATTGACCCCGGGAACATTAGGTGCTTGTGGAAAAAATGATCCGCCACATTCTTTTACTTCTGCTCTTTGCCTTATTCGATAATCTTCAAAATATGAAAGTAATGTACTTCCCGTGATTGTTGCAAAATTATCATATCCAAGATTATATAAATTACTGTTTAATCCAAAAGTTAATTTATCTACGTTGATTGCACCTGCCGCTATCTTATCTGCATCAATTGCACCTGCCTTGATTTTTTCTGCTGTCACGCTGCCTGATGCCAGTTCGCCTGCGGTAATGGTGCCTGTTGCGATTTTATTTGCTGTGATGGTCTTTCCCGCAATTTCATTGGCAGTAATGGCACCCGCCACAATCTTATCTGCCGTTATGCTTCTCTTGGTCAGTACATCACCATCTATTGTATTTACATTCTGAGATACCAGTTCACCTGCATTATTGATCGCATAGATGATTGAATTCTTATCGCCACAGATAATCAGCCTTTCCACTGATAATGTACCGGCAGTGATTTTGTTGGCTGTCAGCTCCACTATTTTCGCATCGGTAATAGATCCGTCTGCAATTTGAGCAGAACCTACAACACCGACACCTATCATTGCAGTTGTAATACTTCCGTTTTTGATATTTGCAAGATCTATCTTTGCGTAATTTGCATCTAACGAACCAAGAACCGCATTTACAGCCTCAAGTCTTCCGGTTATTATCACCTTATAATCAGCTAAATTTCCGGAAATACTATCAATTCTGGCATTCGCTGCATCCAGATCTTTTATATTTGCCTTATCTGTCTTAATAACTTTGATCTCTGCCTCGCCTACCGTCAAACGCCCACTGATATTTGCATTTTCTGTTTTCAACTGTTCTATGTTTGCTTCTCCGACTTCCAGTCTTTTGGTGGTCAGATCTGCAAATTCACCATAACTCGCACTCATTTTATCGAATGTAGCTTTTGTTGCTTTCAAATCATCAAAGCTTGCCTTCTGTCCTATGATTTCTTTCGCTGCAACCAATTCCATGTTCAGCCGTTCAATCGCCTGTGCTGTTGGTCCTTTACTGCTACTTATGCTTCCAGATTCAATTTCCGTTTTTCCCTGACTTTCAATTTCTGTAATTAATCCACCATCATAATCCATCGACAGCTTCATAATCGGGATCTTACTTTTCCCTCCGTATTTATCGTGAATAGTAACGATATCTCCTATGTCAAGACGTGGATCTCCAAGAAAAGATACCGAAGCAGGCTGAAAAGTAAAATCTTTCAGCTGATTGCAAATTTTATCAAGGACGGGCTGCGTCATAACCGGATTCTCAATCTGTATTCCTACAGTGCCCACGCCGGAAAGTAATGTTACGGTTGCCGTATCACACTGGATTCTGCCAAGCTTGAACAGACTTTCGCTTTTTTTCAGATCATCATAATATCTGGATGCAGATATTTCATAATCCGCCTGTTCATACCAACGAAGTTCAATTTCACCATTTCGATTAATGACACAATATTTTCCATAGAACTGTGCAACATATCCCAGGGCATCCTGCATGGTATATCCGTCGAATGGGTTTACATAATTCCCTTGTGTGATTTCATTGCCTTCGTCATCATACGTTGTTTCCGTTTCTTTCCAACGCTTCGGAATTTTGACACCGGACGGGAGATTATCAATGCTGCTTGCAAGCGGTACACCAGATATGTTACTAATCTCTTTCAGCACTTCTTTTCCGTCTGCCGGGTATTCCAATTTACTTACATATGCTTTTGAAAACTTCACATACATCCTGTCATATGCACAAAAATTGATAATTCCGTCATCATTATTCACTTTTTCCGGTGTGAATTTTCCAAGGTCACAGTATATATACTCCGTACCGGACAATACTCCGATCTGTAACGTTATTTCTTTACTTTCGAGTGAAATGGATGTAGCTTCCATTTTGACTTGTACACTGGCTGCCACAGCTCCGCCGATACTGATATGATCAGAATTGTTCGAGGCAGCATTAAGTGCAAAACTTTTGATACCTTCAAAAATATCTTTCCCAAGAACAACTCTTGCCTTAAATGTTCTGCTGTCCTGTTCTACTGCATTTTTGAATATTTCATTAACTTGAAGCATTTTGTACCTCCCTCCTGATGATTATTTTTCAATCAGGTTTACCGTGACACCTACATACCGTGGCTTCCCCCCGACATAGGTGTATACCGGACACGTAAGATCGCCTGCATACATATTTACTGTAATGTTCTTTCCAGTCTTAGGGCTTCGAAAAGTTACATTGAAAAATGCTGGTTCAACAGCCGCTTCTACCGTTGCCATCTGTGCATCTGTAAGCGGCAGAAACTCAATTTCTAACTTCCATTTCCGGGCTATAATATCGCCGGTCATTGTTCCATCTGCTCCACGCCCTGCATTTTTCGACCAGATCTTATTTCGTGAAATTTTCAGACCATTTAACTTCGGTTCTGGCATGGCAACGCCGCCGATCGTGATGGATGCGGCCATTTTTTGTCACCTCATTTCTTCAAAAAGTACCGCCCTTTCGGACGGTACCGGTTAAACCAATATCGGGCATACGCCTGTCGATTTTGTTCTGTGATTGATTTCTTCTACGACTACGTCTGTGACCTTTCGACCGCCAACGTAGATATTGAATGTAGGGGTTTCATTCTGAGACTTTCCGTTCTTTGCTGACTGCATAGAAAACGCTGCCATAACAGCTTTATATACACCTTGTTCAATACCCGCTATAATTTGCTGCTGGTTTGCGACGGTAGTTTTATTTCCCATCTTTCCTACCAATTCAGGACCAGCTTCATTTGCCATGAACATTTCTCCTGTTTTTGGAAATCCACCGCTTGCATACCATTCAACATCCAGTTTTGGTATCTGAAATGTTTTTCCCAGAAATTTATATGGTGATGTGCTGAATTTCAAATGCGGCAATGCAAAATGAGGTATTGATATTTTCCAGTTCACAACCTTATTTACCAGCCAGTCTTTCGCCTGACCTAAAACACCGGAAACCTTGTCCCAAGCACCTACGGCATTTGCTCGGAAAGTAGCTGTTTTGCTTTTAACGCTGTCATACAATGTACGTGCGTTACGTGCTATACCGCTCCAGTCACCCGAAGCTCTTGCAGTATAATCTGCAGCTCTATTCTTGATATTTCTTCCGAATTCCCCAAGATAATTTTTGATTCTGTCCCAAGCACCGCGTGCGTTCGCAGTATAATCAGCTGACTTACTTTTGATTTTATCAACAACTGTTCTCCCATATGCTTTCAGTTTATTCCATGCACCTACAGCTTTTGCTTTGAATGTGTAAGTGGTATTTTTGGCCTGATTTTTCACTTTGTCCAATGCCGCATCGAGTTTATCCCAGCCGCCTTTTAACGTTGCTGAAACGTTAGCAACGATAGAGTTATTTTTTACTTTATCCCAGGCACCTTGAACGGAATCCCATAAATCTTTTCCGGTACTTAAAACTTTCGCACCTATACCCAATACTTTGTCGCCCAGATTATCCCAGGCATCTTTGATGCCGCTCCAGATTTTTTTTGCAATTTCTGCAATATTTCCTGGAATATCCGCAATGCCTTGCAATAATCCTGCAATACATTGTCTGCCTAAATCCGCAAATACTGTTGAAGGTGAATGAATGCCGAATGCTTTCTTAAATCCATCGACAAATGGATCTAAAATATTTTCCTTTATCCAATTCCCTACGTTTTCGAGTGCGTCCGTAATTCCTTTAAATATGCCTTTTACGAGGCTTCCACCGCACTCGTCTTTTTTCTCCATGAAGTAATTGTAGATTTCACCTGGAATATCCCCCAGCAATCCGGCCACAAAAGCTGCTGCTCCACCTGCAATACTTCCTGCTGCTTCGGCCGCTTTCTGCAAGATTCCTTTCCAGTCAATGGCCAGGATTGCAGTCTTAACAGATTCTCCAAGATTCTTCCAATCTACATTCTGCACTGCTTCGCAGAAAGATGTGAGAAGACCTTTCATCGTGTCAGATGCAGTTTTTCCAAGCATCGACCAGTCTATGTTTTTGATGGTGCTGTCAATAGTTTCTCCGACAGATTTTCCTAATTTACTCCAGTCAAAATTGGTCACAAAGGTAGAGGCTGTCCCTACCGCAGTGTTTATGCCTTCTGCAATTGTCTTTCCTACAAGTCTCCAATCCGTTCCTTCCATGAAACCGTTCAAGAATGTTGCTACTGATTTTGCAATCTTATTGCAGGTCTTTTTGATGTCATCCCATGGGATATTTTCAAGGGCCGCATTAAGCTTCTGTCCGGCAATTTTTCCTATTTCCGTGAAATCTGCGTTTGCCCATGCATCCTTGATCATCTGGGCGAAATTTGCATATTTATTTGTAACTTCGTTCTCTTCGAAACTTCCGCCGTCACTTCCGGATGATCCACCAGAACTGCTTTTGCTGTCATCATCCAGCTTATTGATCTCATCAAACCCCATCAGGGATTTTTTGACCTTATCCGCCGCATTGGCTGCAGAATCACCGGTCTTGTCCAGACTGGCGGCATAATCTTTCTGCACCTTAGAGGCAGTAGTGTATGTCTTCTGCCCGGTAAGAGCTGCAAAGAACTGCCCAACAACATTGCATGCCTGCACCAGATAATTTATCAGCGTTGATAATGCCGGTGTGATCGTATTGAGAATCGGGGAAAATGCAGTCGCAAGGCTGTTTTTCAACTGCTGCAATCCGCCTGATAATTCTGAAAGATTTGCGTTTGTTTCGCTGTTCTTCTTTGCAAGGTTCTTGAAACCATCTACCAGGGCATTTCGAAGCTTGCTGAACAATACATACATACTTCGAATACCAAGACCGTATTTGAGTAATTTTCCAATTCCGCCACTGAGAGCATTGTTTCCTTGCTTGATTCCTCCGGCAAATTTCCGGATTCCTGGCAATCCGGTTGTGAACTTTTTAAGTAATGCCCCGAATGCACCGGATGCTGTTTTTATAGCGGGACCGACACCTTTCATAACAGCACTCATAGCTTTAAATGCTCTCGAGCCGATATATGCAGCACTGGACGCAACCTGACCGACGACCGGAATACTCTGGATTGCAGACACTGCAGCTGCCTGGGCCTGTCTGATGCTTGCTGTCATATCTTCAAATGCTGCTTTTGCTGTCGCTCCCATGGTCGCAAATACACTTCCATCCGCAAGATGCGGTGTCTGGATATCTGTACCACTGTTCTCCATATTCCTTCGTTCTGCATTGTATTCTCGCAGTCGGTTCGTAAGATCTGAAAGTGCAACTCCATCCCTCTGATATTGTTCAGACTCCTGCAAGTTGGAGCCGTCCAGCAACATAGAACTTCTGAGGTCTTTGTATTCTTTCAATTTGTTCCGCATGATAGACAGCTGGTTTGTGTTCTCACGGTACTGATCCGTCGGTATCATTGCTTTTCCGTTATCCTCAAGGTCTTTCATTTCACCTTTTAGATATTTCATTTCCGTTTCAACTTCTTTGATTTGCTCCGTCAGACCAGTCATTGCACCACCGTCGCCAGGCTTAAATCCGAGATCCAACCATTCTCTTTGCTTCGCAATTAACTTCTCAAGTCTTGCCTGTGCATCTTCATAATGAGCCTTCACTTCGCTGTAATCAGCACTCGGAACCGTCGCTTTTCCTGCTGCCTCTAATGCCTTCTGCTTTTCTTCCAGCTTTGCGTAAGCGGATTCGGTCTTTGCAATATTGGCTTCCAGGTCTTTAAACTCCTGTGTTGGCACAAAACGCTTGCTCGCATCCATGCTGTTCATTTTCTGGATCAGTTTTTCCTGTTCCATCTCTGTTTTTGCAATAGTATTGCATAACTGTTCATATTCTGGATTGTATACACGGATGCCAGCTGCGACCTGTGCTTCCCTGACATAGTCTCTTATCTGTCCGGTAGCCTGCTTCCAGATCGTACCATTGACCATATCTTTCCAGGAACTTTTTATAAGGTTCTGCATATTTTGAATCATTTGCATATTTTCGCTCATTGTCTGGCGAACTGGTTCCTGAGTTTCATTCATGCTGTTGTTGATATCTGCGGCTGTACTTCTGACAATATCTTCTGTCTCTTTTGCCGACTGTCTCAGATCATCATTCTGAAACACTGGTTGTGACTGCTGCACCGCATCCTGCATATTCTTAATAGCTTTTACGGAACTGTCCGTATTCAATGCATCTTCCGGTGTTTGCAACTCACTCAGGCTCTTTTTAACGTTTCTCATCGCCTCCGACAGTTCGGCACTTGCCGCACTGCCCGGTGTTTCGATTTTTGATGTGCTTGTGTTCATCTGAGAAACTGTGTTATTCACAACGCTTGTAGCTTCTCTCATTGCCTGTTTCAGTTTTGCGTTGTTTGCCTCAATGATGACTTTCATTCTGTGCAGTGTATCACTCAATGTTCACACCTCCTTCCCTTTTCACTATTTCTTATTGATGTCTTCGTCTGTTGAACTCTGCGGCATATAAGCGGCGGTTTTCGGCAGCTGTTACAACCTGTTCTTCTTGCTTGCTTTCCTCGAACTGTTCTCGTTCTTCCCTGAACAGTTCCGGGTAGAAGTCCCATGGTTTGCGTGCTTTGTTTTCTGAATTCAAATCCCTGCCGATATGCTCTGCGATGCTTTCCGCCTGTATGAACTGCTGCAGGATCTTAATCTTTGCACGCCGTCCATAACTCCGAATGCAGTCGTGGACTTCCGGGATAGACATAGTCCAGAAGTCCTGCACCTTGATTCCTGCATCCAATGCATCTTCGTATAGTTTCCAGATTTCTTCGGTGACTGTTTCTGTTACAGGATCACATCTGCCTGATCCAGATCTTTCATCAGGCTCTCTGCCATCGCCGGCGTAAAAAAACCGGATACCGCCATAGTTGGCATAATTACTTTTGCCATGAAATCAAACTGATTGCCGCCTTCTTCCAGCCACTTGTCGTACAGCTTTGTTACTTTGTCGAACGTTGTACCGTGTTCCCATGGCTCGATAGCTGCCTGGGCAATCGTCAGCATAACACCAAGCGGCGGAATATCATTCGCCGTTACCAGCGTCATAATATTGGTACGGTATTTGTTTTCCAGTTTTGTGATCATACCGGTATTAAGTTTCATTTTGTGCTGTACACCTGCCACTTCCCAGTAATGAAATGGTGGTCTTTTTTTCTTTGCTTCTTCGATAGATGTTACTTTTTCTGTTTCTTCTTCCTGGAATTCTTCATCCAGTCCTTCTAATCTTTCCATTGATCGCCCCTCCTTATGACGGATCTGTAACTTTCAGATCACTGCAGATTGTCATCTTTGCTTCTACTTCAACAACTCCGTTCACACCGCCGCCCGTACGTTTTACGGACACTTCTGCGTCATATTCCGTGGTTGTGCCATCTTTTAATGTTTCTTTGAAACTAAGTACTTTGTCAGATTCCTGTGCTTTTCGAAGAATGCGATACGCACTGGTTGCCGCTCCATTTTCATACTTAAATTTGTATGTCATGTCTCCAAGATCACCAATACCATTCTCGTACTGTTTATTTTTATCGTTCAGACCGGTATTTTCTACTTTTTCTGGTTCAACACCACAGTCCGGGATCTCTTTCAACCCTGGAAGTTCTTTGTAAGCACCAGCTACGTCACTTTTTTCCTTGTACTCAAGTTTTGCTCCATTTGCCAGCATATTCTTCACACTCCTTTTCTAGTTCGGCCAGAATACTTCTTCTGACTCCATATCGATGATTGCTTCATATCTCATTACTTTATGTTTCAACCCAGATGGATCCGGGGTGTCCTGACACAGGGTACGCACCAGCCCAAGTGCTGCCAGTGCCTTGTCTACCTTGAGTGCAGATTCGGACGTAGAGCGGTTATGCCAGATATCTACACGATATCGTACATAGCTCTTTTCCTCTCCCTGTGCGGTATGTTCATATACCTTGTTATCTTCTTCGGTGTACTGCACTGCCGGAAGCTCTGCCCAGTCTTTTGGGTACTGGTCTGTTACATTCCCAAACGCTCCGGCAAGTGCGGAATAGATCTGATCTTTTACGTTTTTCATAAATTCTTTTCGATTGCCTCCTCAAAATAATGTGCAATTTCCAATTCATTGTTTTTTAGTGCCGGATATAAAAATGGTTGTGCAGCCTGTCCGGTACACTGGTAGAATCGGCCGTCCGGCGTATCCACATAAAACCACTTATACTTTTCGGCCATCTTCCGCCCGATCATGCTTTCGTGGATCCACCAGGGCGACTGTACATAGGCATAGGCAACATCCGGTGATATCCCCGCGTGTTGCTTCTGACCTTTGGGGCCTGTGCCAAATTCCACATATTGTGCGTACTTTTTGTTGGTGTAACAGATGCCTACAATCTTTTCGCTGCTGGTTTCTATCGCCGTGTATATACTCCCTCTCAATTCCCCATCATTTACCGGGCATCTTGTTTTCGCCTCAGCCTGCACTGTTTTGATACTTTTTGATACCGCATCATACATATTCACTGCTGCCGTTTTTTGAAACGCATCCGTAATTTCTTTTTTACCGATGATCACAGTTTTTCCACCTCCAGCGTAAGATAGGTGTAAGGATAAATGGCAACGACCTTATAATCCGGATCATTGCCGCCGTTTACAGAAATACCGTCATTTATAGATACCGTCATACCTTCCTGAAACCGATATGACGGTTTGCCATTCTTGCCCGGTACTTCCGCATATTTCCCGTCAATCCTCAGGTTTCGGATAAGTGGAAGCCTGCTGCCATACATTTCTGCCTGTACTTTTCCACCGGCTGTCCACATTTCCGCCCAAAAACAAGAAGGCGGAGCATATTCTGTATATGTTCCACCCTCTGCATCTTTTTTCTGCACCACCTGGAAATGTTTGAATTCTCGAAGCCTATTCCTTTTCAGCCTCATAGGCCACACCCCCTACACGTGCCAGCCGATACCGGTTCAGCACATCATAGATTCGCTTTGGTGCATTATCGAAGTTGTAAGATTCCCCTGCACCGGTTCTTGAAGATTCCCCCTCTGTTCCCATGCGGTTGATAGCGATCACGGCAAGATCACGCACCGTTTTCTTAAGTTCCGGGATCATCTTCTTTCGTCCGGTATACGCCAGCACCCAGTCTGTCGCATCTTCCAATACAACTTCCACCATCTCTTCATCTCTTTCGCCAGTCAGAATTTTGATTCTCTCAAAATCAGTCATTTAGACCACTTCCTTATCATCAGCCATTGGTAATCAGGCGAGCCATCGGGATTGCTTTCGGATCGAATTTAATGCTCCAGTTCGCAGTTGCAAACAGCTGTGCATCTGTAGGTGATTCAGTCCATCCGGATTTCGGCACCGCAAAGCTGAAACCATTCGGGTGAATGGTTTCTCTCATTCTGGTGATAAGCTCATCCTGACCACCATTCTTTTTCGGATCACGGTTCGTTTCTACCGGAACATCCACACGGCCTGTTGCGGTACGGATCACCCCTCGTCCAAACAGATAGGTCGTGTATTTTTTCAGGTTCTTATTGTCCCCTGATCCACCAACAGCGGTGCATGGCACACCATCATCAACGATAACGGTATATCCGTTGGCAGAAGCGATATTCATTGGTCGCTGGATGCCATTTGCATCGGTATATTTCCAGTATTCCAGCAGCTGCTTATTTTCCAGTGTTTTTGCAACATTGGAGTGCATGATTGCCAGACCGAACTGGTCTTTGTGGTCTCCGCAAGCCAGAGTAGCCAGGTCATTGAGGTCTGTTTCTGCGATATTTCTTGCGGCAGATGAAGAAGAACACAGATCAAGCGTGTGCGTCTCATTCCAGGTCTTAGCATTGCCGGAAGCTCCTGTGATGCCAAACACCGCATCTGTGATACCGATCAGACGTTTCTGTCTCCGTTTCTGCCAGTATTTCGCAACAGTGGCAACAATGTGTCCCATCGGGTCAGCTCCGGAAAGTTCAGCGGTGAAGTTGCGTGCAAAGAAACCTTTTGCTCTTCCGTATACAATACCGCTCTGAGAACCACCGCCAACTTCTGTTACCGTGATATCTGTCTGGCCATCATAATTCTGATCATCGCCATCGAGTGTGTCATAAAATGGAATAGTGTACAGATTGCCACTGCCGGCAATTCTGTTTGCAATTACCGGATCATCTACTACCGCACCAGATTCAATCATTGCTGTAAGATATGGATCTGGTGCTTCGTTCCACATCTCCATGAATAACTCATCATCAAAAGGAATTCCAAAAATTGTTCCTGCCATTTATTATTACTCCTTTCATTTCCCGGCTAACTGTTTATACAGTTCCAGATTTTCTGTTTTCAGTTTCAGTCTTTCTGTGTATCCCATCTTGGCATACATTTCTTTTGTTACGTTTTCCTGAGGTGCTTTCTTTGGTGGCGTTCCACCTTTCAGGCGTTCATTTACTGCTGCTTCTACTGCCTCCTGAAACGCCTTTTCTACTGCACTGATAGATTTGTTGCAGGCGTCTGCATCGGTGTAATTCAATACTTCTGCCAGGCTTACCGGCAATTTTTTCTCTGCCAGAGTATTCTTGACTTCTGCCATCAGTTCTTTTCTTGTGATCGCAGCCTCACGGTCTGAAAGCTCTTTTTCCTTTTTCTGCTGCATGTACGCAGCTTTTTCCTCTTTGTTCATTTTTGCAAGTTTCTCTGCTTCAGAAAGTTTATCGTCCGCAAGAGCCTGCCATTTCTGCTGTGCATTGCTTACTGCCGTATCAATCGCTTTCTGCACACGGCGATCAAATTCTGCCTGGTTTCCTTCTCCTTTCAGGAAATCATCGAAGCTCATCGGTTCTGTGCCTGCTCCCGGCTCTGTGTCGCCTGTTCCGGATCCACCGCCATTGCTGCCTTCGCCAGTCCCAGCACCGTCTCCTTCTGCGAAGATCTGTAATCTCATTGGCACTTTACAGTTGCACATAAAAAATCTGTTTTTCATCTTTCTATCCTTTCCGCCCAGCCTATCCGTTTTCACGTCCGGGCCATTCGTGTTTTATGGATCATCCTGCTTCTTTTACGTCTGGCAGAAAAAGACATAAAAATAAGACACGTAACCCCGTGCCTTAAAGGGAGATACCTGGATCACCGCCTTTCTACGGATAACCGTCTGCCGTTGAACTGTACTGTGTCGCCAATTTGTGCCACTTCATCGCCAATCCTCACCCCTTTCAGCTCTGCGTGTCCGTCAATGTCCCGGTATAAGAATTTGATCGTCCTGTAATTGATCCGGCTCGCCAGCCAGTTCGGTGCAAGCCTGTCCGCGTCTTTTGTGACGGTGTAGTGCTCTATCATTCCACAAACATCCAGTCATCTGCCAGCATATCAGCCTGAGAAGCGAGCCAGCCCATCTGTACACCGGAAGTCCCAACGAACGCCACCGCCATGTTGCCAATTGCATCATGCTCGCAGTTCACAATTTCTCCGTTTTGTGTTTTGTAAGAAATACCTGTTGCAAGCTGAATATACTGATTCTTACCATTCCATCCTTCACGCTTTACTTTTTTACCTCTTTTCAGATATTTAATGGCTTCGCCAAAAGAAAACGTTGCTTTTCCGCCAAGTTCAGGGCAATTTGTTTCATCTGCAATAATCCATTCTTCTGAAACAATATTACTAAACGTATATTCAACTCTCGCTGTTTTTCTGATATCCATCTCAATGCCATCTTTTGTATGTATGATGATTGTTTTTCTGCTACCATCCCAGCACCAGTAACCGCCCCAGGATGGAAGTTTCACTTTTTCTCCATGTTTCATCAACTCAAATGCTTCTGAAAATCTCATGTTCTTTATCCTCGCTTTCCACATTTAATGCATTTCCGTTCATAAGTGCCAGATTTATGATTATACCGTTTTCTGTACTTATGTTTACAAAAGTACTGCATTATTTTTTGAAACATCTTGAAATCACCTCCTTTTTTGTATATAAAAAGAGAGCCTGTTTCCAAGCTCTCCATTGATTAAAATTTATATAATGAATCTCTATTTCTTTCTCTTGGCTCGTTCTTCTTGAATTCCATGAACTCTTCCAAGATTATAAAATATAGATGCTGCAAATGGTTCGCAACTCATATCCCATGTTTGCGTAAATTCAGTGTACAAAGTTCCAAGAGGTGTGCCACTTATAAATACAGTTTTCTGATGTCTCGATATTTCCAATTCTTTGGTGATATCTTTCTTTGTAAGTACTTTATTCATGCATGAGCACCTCCCCACAAATTCAGCTGAGCGTTTCTAAAGTACACCTGTTCCGCCAAAAAGTAAGGCATATGGTAATTATCTATTACGCTTATCGCTGTTTCGCACTGATTCCGTTTAATGGCTTTATATGTAGTGATTCCAAACTGACGTTTCAATTCTGCATAAATATCGCTATACACTTTACCTCTAAGTGATCGATCTTGATAAGCCGGAGATTCTTTTCCGCCTAAGCACTCCACACCTTTCTTTTTAACTGTGGATGTAATTTTGTCAATTTCAATGCCGAGAATCGGAAGATCATATTCCAAGCGTTCGATCTTCTTATCAAGATCATCTACTTTCTGGTTCAGTTCTACATTCCCTGATGCAAGAAGTTGAATCTGTTCCGGGATTGTCATTGGAATGGTGCGGCGTACGGTCTCTTTCAATTTTTCTTCCACTTTAAGGAAGTACTGACGAGCCTGTTCGCCTTTTACAGTTTTAGACTGCATGGAGAGTTTCTTTGCAAAGCTGGCAGATAAGCGATAATCTACTGTAGGTCTTCCACCTAAAGGGTTTTCTTCATTGATGACGAAAACCCAATAATCAACGTTTTCTTCTGCAAATTCGTTCTCTGTAATGTTGTTCTTGCACCATCTGGAGTAATTTTTGTTGTCCATTCCAAGAAAAGAATAAAGTTTTCTTGCCGTAGTCATACCATCTTTATCAATTCCCAATACAACCTCAAGAGGTGTCTGGCTTGTTACGTTTACTAATTCCTGCATAATTTTAAACTCCTTTCAAATTTTGGTTCTTGAAAGAAGTCTCCATCTGCATTATAATATTTGCAGAAGGAAACTTCTGTTTTAAATAGAGATTCAGTCTACTTTGGTCGGTGGGTGAATCTCTATTTTTTTTCTCTGTCAAATTTTTCTAAGACAATTTCATCATAAATTTTTTTGATTCCTCTCCTTATGATGTCCGCTTTGGTCATTCCTGTCTGTTCACTACAAAACTTCAACATTTTTGCTTCTTCTTCTGACAGCCTTATTCTTGTATCAACATTTTTAGGACTTCTTGATGGTGGTCTCCCCTTTGGTGGTGTCATTTGCTCTCCTTTCTTGGTTACACATTTGTTTTTATTTTGGTTACACATTTAATATATTATATAAAATTATTACTGTCAAGCATTTATTTTCACTTTTGCAATATGAGTATAAAAACAGCACGCATCTCTGCGTGCTGCTAAAGTTCGCTTTTAATATACTTACAATCCCGGAACTGTTTCTTTAATTCCTTTCAGGATGTTGGCTGCCTTTTTCATAAGAGAGTTGTCACTTAGATATTCTAACCCTTTCAATGTGATCACCGGCGAAATAGGTTCTTCGATATGCGGGCAATAATCACTGCCGCATTGATCATACGCCACACCTTCTATATATCCGGATTTGCTCAGCATAATCAAGATTTTTTCCCAACGTTGATAGGTTATGTTGAGTCTGGTGTGAGATATTTTGTTTACATCAAATTCATCATAATCCATGGCCTGCTCTAAAGCTTTCAGAATTTTATATATGATCGTGAAATTATCCATTCTCACACCTTCCTTTAGATCTCTGCGTTGACAGTACTTGTTGATATCAATACCATAATATTGTTTTTTCTTTTGGTGGATCTTCTATTTTGGCAAGTCGCTTCAATTCGCGTTTTACATGTGCCGCCGCAAATGAACTAACATTATGATGCTCTACAATCTCTTCACTTTTCAGATTCATTGACATGAACCCTTTTTCTGATCTTCCTTCCGGATAATAATCTGCTGAAATATTATTTTTTGTTTTTGTTATGTTTTTTAAGATTACCATAATATTCATCAGCCTCCTTCGGGTAATCATACGCTTTCGCGGCCATTTCATGTGCCTTCCAGTGTTCCATGGTTGGATTTTCTTCTTTGATTTTCATTTCAAGAAGTTCATGTTCTATCAAGGTCTTATCATGCGGTTTTATATCTTTCCCGATCATAAGCCTCTGCCAGCTTTGTGCAATCGCACAATCTGGATCAAATCGCCTATGCTTGCCAGTATCTGAATCAAAGTACGAATCATCTTCGAATAAATATGCTTTTATTTTTCTTATGTCTGATTCAGCTTTGTTAAGATTATTGGCAATCTTCTTTGCGTCCGTTGAAAAACTCCGGATCTCTTCATAATACATTTCAGCAAATTCTTCTGCTTCTTTGCTGAATATATCTGTAATCCTTGCTCCTGATGTTATTATATCAGAACTGGCTCGTTTTTCAACCGTTTTGCCATCGCTCTTAACATATTTCGCATACCATTCTCTATAGTTCATAGACGCTGGTACAAGATAGGTCTTCCCGGTTACCGGATCTCTTGCCCTTCTCTTCATTCCCTCCAACATCTTTTCGCCTATGATAGCGATTGTTGTCGATCTACACCATGGGTGTATGGGCGGGCAATTCTTTCCCGGCTGCTGATCTTTCACAAGGAACACTTTTCCGTCCAGTTCCCGGCAGATCTCCGATGTTCGAAGATCCAGTGTCGCAAGATACTGGTACTTATCAATTCCACATTCCTTGTAAGATTTCATTTCGAGCTGGTTGGACAGATAACAGCTTTCTGTTCTGATCAGCCTTCTTGCCTTACTGGATCCACCGGCAAATTTTTTCGTCAGCATTTCTGCTGTCTCTCTTTCTGTTCTGCCTGTGATCAGGTTCACGAGCAGGGCTTCTTTCACTTCCTGGGCAACTGCCCTGGTATTTCTCCAGACTCTCTCGGAGTAATTCATGCCAGACCACTTACTTTTCAATACCTTGTCAACTTGCTTTTGGTCGATATGGGAAAATGAAAATCCGAACCCGGTTCGTTGCTGAACGTCGAAGATTGACTGATTATATGCCTTTTCTGCCAGCTGGATATAATGAGCCGTTGTAATCGCCTGCTCCTGTTTATAGACCTGCTGCATGACAAGATCTATCTGCGTTTGCAGCTCTTGTAACCTCTGTATGCGTGCCTGGTATGCCGGAGCTTCCAATTCTGCAAGCAGATCTGCAATCTCTTGCTTTTGGCTGCTACTCTGCAACCTCTGACGCAGTTCTTCGATAGAAGTGCGATCCCTCAATGTATTCAAAAGCTGTAATGCTTCTTTTTCCGTCAGATGGTGTTTCTCCACATACTTCTTGAAGATATCCTGCATTTCCCTGCTCAGGTACAAGGATGCTTTGGCATAGACTTTGGCTACCTGGTCAGCCGTTTCTTCTGCACTCTGCATATGTTCCCACATCCGCTGTGCTGTCCTTGCCTGCCAGTACTTCTCATTCTTTGTCATTTCCGTTCTCTACATCCTTTTGACCATCCGTATCATCTTCGGGAGAAAATGGCGTATTGGGCTGATTTCCGAACATTTCCTGCTGCCGTTTGACCGCTTCCTGTTCTTCCTCTTCGACTGCTTCCAACTCACTTTCTACATCATCCACGAATGGCACCTGTGAAAGCAGTGTTTTGCGGCTGACTTTTCCCCACAGGTTAGAAACAATCTGTGAGATTTCCAGCAGATTTTTCGGCATCGCACGCGTGAATACCGGTACAATTCCAGCTGTATCAATGTGGATCCCTGAACGTGTATTCAGGAAGTTTGTGAAAATCCTCAGCCTCTTTCTCAGTCCCTTCTTGTAATACCGGGTTTTGATTTTTGTGATATTTTCCATACCAAGCAGTTTAAATTCCATCGCAACACCACTTACATTGCCACCAAAACTTTCATCTGTCATGCACGGAATGTGGGAAAATTTGTGGATATCCTGCTCGATTGCCCTTTTCAGGATCTCTACGCCATTTTCATCGAACGTGCGTGTGAGATATTCTGCTCTCGCATCCGAAGGAAGTTCCAGAAGCTTTTCCTTTCGCAAGTGCTGCATGGCTTTCTCTCCAATACTCTGGTCTCCGTCCTGGTCCATTTCCTCATCGGAAAGTAACGTGCCGTACAATGCAAGGATTGCGTCCACGAACTGCTCCTTGTCGGTCACACGGTCGCTCATCAGCACATTGTAAGCATCAATCAGCGGGATCTGTAACTCATAGTCACCCAACGCCAGCTTATTGTTCTGGTATTCGATCAGCGGCACTTCTCCCTTGAAATGTGCCTCTGGCTGCTCAGTCAGAGCCTGTGGTTCTTGGATGTTCTGAATGTCCAGCACGTACTTGTAATTCTGTGTCAGTACAGTTGCAACATATGTAATGTTCGTGCGGTCTGTGGAGTCAATTCTGGCATAATAATAGACACCAAAAAGCTCATTCTGCTCTATGGTGTCATCGTATACCATGAATGTATTTTCAGGCGGCAGATTCTTGATTGTCAGCTCTGTTTCGCCCTGCTTGGTGTATATATACTCGTATGCCCTGCCATATACAGACAGGTCAAGGCCGTTGTCACCGTCCACTTCATCCGCCCCGGCGTGTTCCAGGGCATCTGTAAGTGCTGCGATATCATCCGGGCTTTTGTAACTGACCGGATTGCCGATGAAATAACTGCTGGCTGTATCTGCGATATCTTTTGCATGATTGCATACCAGCCTGTTTTCCCGGTCTTCGTCCAGAATCTTATGCTTTCCTTCGTAATAATTTTTCAGACCTTTCAGACGTTCATAACTTCTTCTATGTTTCATGATCAGGTGCCTGATTGCCTGCTTGTCCGGATTTGTTTCATCCCACTTATCCGCAGGTATTGTAAAAACATGCATATTTTCTCACCGTCCTCTCTTAATGGAATCCCGCTTTTCGCTTACTCCGGATGATTGCTGTTTGATTATTCAAAATTGTGTATACAAAATAGCGTAATGCATCCATTGCGTGATCATGTTCTTTTACCGGTCTGTCTTCTCCATGTGCTGCTGCCGCTTCATCCCAGATATACGAGCCAAATTCCTGAATGGTATTTACACAGGAATCTGCAAATATGATTGCTTCCTGGTTCAGCTTCGTTCCTACAACACGAATGCCATCTTCTACGTTGTTCTTCGCTTTGACCACTTTGTATCCTCGTTTTCTCAGCTCTGCAATGAATGATGCTGCAGATGGATCCACGATAATTCCCTTGATTTTCGTTTCTTCCAACCAGCTTTCCAGATCGTCTGCATACTCACTGTCTGTTTTCTGCTTCCCCTCTGTTCTGCCGGAATAATAATATTCCCGGATGCAGTACCAGACACCGTCTGTACCCTTGTTCCACAGCAGAAATACCGTTGCATTCTGCGTACCGTAGTCGCACGATACATAGCGGCCTGACGGCAGCAGGCGGTCACAGAACGATAGAATGTTTTTGATATGTTTCGTCTTGTCGAACATATCATAGATGATACCCTCAGCCATGCACCACAATCCAAGAATATACCGCTGATAGAATACGCCGGAATACATTCCCCGGTATCTGATTTTCACTTTTTCTGACAAGCTTAAGTTATCATCCATCGTGAAATGCAGATAGATCAGGTTTTTCTTTTCTTTCTGGTCAATCCAGTTTTGCTTGAACCAGTGATACGGGCCATCCGGATTACAGTTGAACCAGAATTTTGAACCATCCACAGAACATCGTCCGGTCGCCTGGTTGACGAAGGACTCCGGCATTAGTGCGACCTCATCAAAAAACACGCCGGCCAGGGTAATTCCCTGGATAAGATCCTGTGATCGTTCGTCTTTTCCACCGAATATGTAGAAATAGTTCTCGACGTCACCTTTCGAGATGACAACAAGATTATCTGCTCGGTGATCCGAAACACGATAACCTCTTGATTTCAACATTAATTTCAACCAGAACAAAACGTTTCGTCTGAAAGAACCGATTGTCTTACCGCACATGGCGAAGTTCTGCCCCTGAAAGCTGCTCATTGCCCACAGGACGAACGAAAGTGACATACTGACTGTTTTTCCCGAACGGATTGCTCCGTCCGCTATAATTCCGTCACAGTCCTTTACGGGCGATTCCTCTGTCCACCAGTTAAGAACCTGCCGCTGTTTCCTGGAAAACGGCTGGAAATGGAAATACTGCTTAGTTTTCTTCAACTGCCCAGTCCTCTGCGGCCGTTCCTTTCAGTGCCTCTAAGAATCCATCATCAGCTGCTTCTGTTTCGTCATCTGTCTGGGCTTTCGCCTTGATCAGATCCGTCTGAGCTTTCAGCTGCTCGATTCTCGCTTTCTGCTCTGCTTCATCCAGTTCTGTCCTCTGCCGTTCGTTCCAGCCCTTGAAATTGTTTCTCAGGCTGAACTGTGCACCATTTGCACCATCACGATCAAAAAGACGTTGCTCCGTGTATGCTTCCACCATGGTCTTCGCACGCGTTATCGTGTCAACGAACTCTTTCTTAGCCTGGTAATTAAGCAATGCCATCCTGCTCGTAAAACCCAGTGCAAGAGCCAATCCTGTCACGGTAGGCGGCCTGCTGTTTATCGTTATCGGATGACCGAATTTGTCCATTACCGGTTCTCCGTTGCCATCTCTCAGTAATTCACCTTCACATTCTTTGAAATATGCGTCGATTTTTTCTTCAATTTCTTCCTTGCATTTATATTTTGGTGGCCGTCCGACCGCCTTTTTCGTAGCCATTATGCCACCTCCTTGTCATTACTTTCGTTTCATTACCCGGTTCATAACTCGGTTTTTCCGTGCTGTTCTTCTGTATGCACTGTTATCTTTCAATCCTATACCAAGCTCATAATCCGGTCTGCTGTCTCTTTCCTTCTGATAAGCTTTTTCGGCTTTTTTATACTCTGCATTTGAAACAGCTTTTGTTGTGGCTCCGTTGGATTCTACTCTTTGCCGGAACTCTTTTGCAGACATATTCAGAGGCGTTGGCTCTGGTGTTCCGCTGATTCCCCTCTGGTAGTAATTCTGACCATCTTTGCTCGTGAAATAATATCTGGTTGTTTCACCGTTATGCATTACATCAAGCCCAGTTGTTTTCAGTCCGCTGCCAGAACCTCCGCCTAAATTGCTGTTGCTTCCACGTCCGCCCATATATCCTCCTTTTTTGTGCATAAAAAAGAGACCCATTTCTGAGTCTCTTTCAGCAAATATCCGGATTTCAACCGGAGCCTCCTCTATCAAGGCGTACTCACCCTATACGATCATTTGCCTCTTCTATTGTACCATTTGTCTGTTACACTTTCAACCATTCGTTTTTCTTTCGGTGTTAAATTTGCGGCACCTTTCGCCCCGTCATTTTCATTATGCAGATATCCGTGGTGCGTATGAGGTATCATGTTCTTATGTGGATGCATCAAGTCAATTTGCTTACTTCTTTTATTTTCTTCATCATAATACGTAATTGCAGATATGTTATCCCTGTTATCTATTGTCACGTATACTCGCCTATTTGTCATTGTTTCTATTGGAGTTTTTGACGACTTCGAATCATTATACCTGACAAATTTTATATTTCCAGATTCATGTAACGTCGTGTATTCCGTTCCATAGGCTTTTCCTTTAACGCTAACCCCACTAGAACTCCCTCTACCACCCATTACATTTTGCCTCCTTGAATTTCTCCTGAAATGTCCGAACATGTACGATATTTCCCATACATTCTTCTGGTACATTTCCGTAGAAAATAATAGTCTCCGGTTCCAACCGTCTGACCATCTCTTGATATCCCTGTATGAATAATTCTTTTGCTTTCTTGCTCTTCTGTGTTCCAACGCTGGATACGGCTACTGTTCCGTTTGTAGGTTCTCCATCGAAACACCATTCGTAAGAATCCGGTGTACTCCAGCTTATCGTTGGTATTACATCCACTCCATTTTCCTGTAAATACGCTCCGATCCAGTGTTTTCGGTAATGGTTGTAGATTTGAATGATTTTCGGAAAATCCGTATACATGGAGAAATCCGGTGTCATTACATACCGGAACTGCTGTAAGATCGGCAGGTATTTGTTTGGCTGGTTCCAGATGCGATTGAACTGGTAGTCATCCAGAAAGAAATGTACGCCTTTCCCCTCCTTGTCCTTACAGGTTCTGCAATAGTTGAATCCTATAAATTCACATTTCTCAAACTCTGTAGGTTCTAACAGTGGTGTTCCGTACTCACCAACGCCCTCGTAGATACGATGCTGCAAATTTTCGTAACTCTGCATATTTCTTGTCATTCGTCTCACCTGCCTTTCTTGACAATAAAAAAGCAACCCTAAGGCTGCTTTGATATTGGTATATATTGCACCATATTATACTGTACGAGCTTCATAAAATACTAGATATTCTTCACCTGTCGGTTCTTTTTCAAAATCACAAGATTGTGCAAAGCTCCATTCTAATAACGCCGATTTACCTTCAAGCAAATCTTCTCTGAATAACTTTCTAATTTCAGGAACATATTTTTCAAGATTATCCAATTCTTTCTTTTTTAAAAAATTAGCATTTCCACTTGTCACTCTATCGCCATTGGAATCAGTAATTATAGTTACTTCTCTATCAGAATAAGTAACTAAATTCCACAAGTCATCCTTTACAGCCTCAACAATTACTTTGTCACTTTTTACCTCTAATGTTCCACTTTTCTTTGCAATAAAATATGGATAATATATAACTATTCCATTATCTTTCATTTTTTTCAAAAGTTGATCAGCAAACTTTTGGGACGTTTTGGAACATTTTCCAACAGACCGAGGTAAATTCAAATCATTTCCTCTATAAACCGCACTTCTCACAGTCCACAAATATTTATCTTCAAATTCTTCTTCTCCTGTATATTGCTTCCATGGAACAGATGGCAATTTCATTTCCCTTAATTCTAAAAATCCCATTAATTTATTCATTTTCCATCACTCTCTACATAAATTTTTGTCCTGAAAACTTTTCATAGACAGATATTGCATAAGAATCCATCATACCAGCAATATAATCACAAATCAATCTATTTTGCAATTTATCAAGATTTTCATTTTTTAAGTTTTCATACTGATTAAAAATTTCCTTTGCTCTGTATTCAGGTGGTAAATACATTTCATCATCTGTATAAAGGTCTTTTAAAAATTTAATTACCTTTTTCCCTTGTTGTTCATAATGATATACATCATCGTTGTGATTAATACATCTAAACACGATATCTTTTAGTCCGTGAATCAACTCCCCATACTTTTTAAATCCTAATTCCTCAACTTGCATTGTATTAGTTTTATTTTTCACTTCATCTGTAACTGGCACTAAATCAATATTATTTAATGCCAAATTAATTAATCTAGATGCTAACTCTTGTCTGAATAATTTAGAATACTGTGTTGAATCAATTTTATTAGTACCATATCCAGCCCTTTCACGAGCCTTTTTCACATTTTCCTCAAAAACATTGTAAGATTCCGTATCCCCATATTTTGCTTTGTAATCATGCAATATTTCATCAATTGTAAATGCCTTAACTCTCAGACCATCTTCCAAATCATGTGCCGCATATGCAATTTCATCTGCAATATCCACAATCTGAACATCTAAAGTTCTTACTTTTATTCTATTCTCATCAATAAACTTCTTTAATAAGTCATAATCTTCATCATAAATGAATTTTTGGCTTTTGCCATCAGACTTATATTTTTCTATATCAAATTTATTAAAATATTTGACAACGCTTAACATACTTCTATATGTTAAATTTAACCCTCTAAATTCTGGTCGCTTTTTCTCAATGTTAGTAAGAATTCTTAACGTTTGTGCATTTCCCTCAAAACCACCTATATCTTGAAATAATTTATTGAGATATCTCTCGCCAGCATGTCCAAACGGTGGATTTCCTAAATCATGTGCCAACGCACCAGCTTCAACTATATAGCTCTCTCCGGCATCATATTGAATAGTTCCAGCAATGGATCTTGCAATTTGAGCCACTTCCAGACTATGTGTCAATCTATTTCTAAAAAATTGATCATTTCTTATTCCAAGTAGCTGCATTTTCCCCTGTAACCGTCTAAATGAAGAAGAATACATTATTCTCGCATAATCTCTCTGAAATGGACCATCTGGACGATATCTAGGTTCTTCTGGATGTACATATGTTTCCATACAATCAGTTTTCATAGTATTCAATAAATTTCTTTTTATTTTGTCTCTCGAAACTTCAAGTGGACTTTTGGATACTTCTGGCATACAAGCATAACCTCCCATATACATTTTCTTTTATCATACTACAAAACGCCCCATATTTCTACAGGACGTTTTAAAAAATGTATGTGGTTGGATGGTTTAAATCCAGTCGGAACAGAAGGACTCGAACCTTCGCCCTTGTCTACTCATGAGACTGCTCTCGC
>OGGI01000801.1_pt1 | contig 26964 bp, 18 predicted proteins | sample 1571051 | NCBI WGS metagenome assembly OGGI01 (sample SAMEA2582075, study PRJEB24529) | metagenome | biome: Human gut stool | place: China | collected 2011 | reverse complement strand
GATTTGCAGAAACCTTCAAAGCTTTGTCTGACCCGGTACGGCGTGACATTCTGACATTGCTGAAAGAAGGAAGCATGTCAGCGGGAGATATCGCAGCACAGTTTGATATGACGGCAGCGACGATCTCCTATCACCTGAAGATCCTGAAAAAGTCAGGTCTGGTCTGCGAGACAAAGGAGAAAAATTATATTTACTATTCGCTTAACATTTCCGTGGTAGAGGAAGTGATGCTCTGGCTTGCAGAGCTGAAAGGAGAGAGTGAAGATGACGAAGAAAAATAAAAAGATCATTCTGATCACAAGCATGATTACGATTCTGCCGATTTTGGCGGGACTGATTTTATGGAATAAACTTCCGGAACAGGTGGCAACACATTTTGATGCCAACGGCATTCCAAACGGCTACAGTAGTCGGGCATTTGCAGTGTTCGGTCCATATCTGATCTGCCTTTTTGCACATCTGTTCTGTGCATTTGGAACACTGGCAGATCCGAAAAAACAGGCGATCGGGCAGAAGATGTACGCACTGATTTTATGGATCTGTCCGGCAGTTTCCCTGTTCTGTGCAGCTGCAATCTATGGTAATACCTTTGGAGTGGAATTTATGAAATCTTCCAGATTTGTGATCATACTTCTGGGACTTCTGTTTTTGCTCGTCGGCAACTATCTGCCGAAATGCCGCCAGAATTATACCGTTGGCATAAAGGTTCCGTGGACACTCGCCAGCGAAGCAAACTGGGATGCAACCCACAGGATGGCAGGAAAATTGTGGGTTGCAGGCGGCGTGTTGATTCTTCTGCTGGCCATTCAGCCGTGGATCCCGGCATTTCCGATAAGTCTGGTGCTCATACTTGCGGTCACATTTATTCCGATGATCTATTCCTTTGTATATTATCTGAGAAATGAAAAGTAATTTCACAGAGATTTTGTGAATTTACGGGAAAATCCTCCGATAAAGCCGTTTTTACGGTAATATCGGGGGATTTTTTGTCAGAGTGCGTTGACGAAATACAAGTGAAATCATATAATAAAAAGTAATACAAAGATGCCGAAAACAGCGGATAAACGAGGAATATAGATGAAAAACACAAAGAAAAAAGGATTTACTCTGACGGAGTTGACGGTCGTACTGGTGATCATTGCGATCATTGCGGCGATCGCAGTCCCTTCTTTTATAAAATACTGGAGGATTGCGGAGTTTCAGAAAAACGAATCCAACGCAAAGACCATTTATCTTGCAGCAGAATCAAAACTGACCTACTACCGTTCTTCCGGGCAGTGGGAGAAGTTTCAGGAACGATTAAAAAGAGAAGGCACACAGGCGGTTTTTGCGGACAGTACCAGTGAGCTGAACGGCAGAATCTATACGGTTACGCTGGATGCGAACACTTATCAGGAAAAGGCGGGCAGCGATGATCTTTTGCTTCAGTTGATCGATGATTATAGCTACGACAAGCAGGTCATGAACGGGGCGATCGCCATCGAGATCGACAGTGAGACAGGCGAGGTCTATTCCGCATTTTTTGCGACAAAATGCAAGGGGCTGAACTATGCCGAGAGAGATGCTGATGATTATCTGACAATGCGTGACCGAGATTACGAGAGCAGAAAAAAGAGGCTGCTTGGCTATTATTCGACGGAAGACACGGCAAATGTGGTCCATCTGAAGCCGATACGTCTCCGTATCACGACGATCAGCCTTCAGAACAGCGAAAAACTGTCTCTGAACTGGTCCAGCAACGTCGGAAACAGCCTGGATGTCAGTTACGAGCTTACATTCTATAAAAATTCTGATAAATCAAAACAATTTACGATGACCGTTTCGCCATATGAAATGCGAAAAAATGGCTGGACGGCGACTTCCGGCACAACCGAGGGGCTGGTTTCCTTTGAAATTCAGGATAAAAAAGGAAACAGCAAAGGACAGTGGACGTTCCCGATCACTTACAGTGACAATCGTTATTCTCTGATCCTGGATGCGATGATGTCTGCAAAAGTGCAGGCAGTGCTGGCATCCGGAAGCGGCACGACAGCGGAGGCACTTGCCAGAACTTCCAGTACCAGCATCTGCCGCCTTGGAAAAGTGGCATCAGATCTGAAAAATCCGCAGGATATTTATGCAACGGTTAAAGCCGTTTCCTATGCAGGGAAGAAAGACGAGCCGAGCACGCAGGAGTACCGCAACAGTGAGGCGGTTTCCTCTAATGTGGCAAACAGCATGTATGCGGACGGTACAAAGGATGGAAACGTCAAGATCGCAGCATTCCGCCATCTTTCCAACATCCGTTATTACGATGAAAGCAATACGGCAGAATTTGCACTGACAAGCCGAAATCTGGACTGGTCATCGGTCGGCACAGGACTTTATGATTTTGAGCTGGAGACAAAGGCGGGGGGCAGTCAGAGACAGAAGCTCTCCTGGAAGGAAAACAGCAAAGAAAAAACGGTGGATTTCCCGGCGATCGCCAAGCTCTCTTCCGGACACACCTTTTCCGGAAAACGTACACAGACCCTGATCTCAAATTTGAGTTTCGGTGAAGAATCTGTGAACGATGACAGCGTTGCATCGGCAGCCGGTCAGGAGAAATCAAAATATCTCGGATTATTTGAAGAAGTTTACGGAACGATCGAGGATGTGACCCTGCAGAATGTTACGCTCACACTTGGTCAGAACGAAGAAAGCAAAACATTTAACAGCCTTCAGGGTATCGGTATTTTTGCCGGACGAAGCGAAGGTACGATGAACCATGTGGCGGTGACATCCGCAGAGGACAAAGGCCAGACACAGGTTCTGGTAGATTTTGAAAAAATAAGAACCAATATTTCTGTGGGCAGCGATACAGCGGCAGTCGGCGGAATTTCCGGTATTTTTGCAGACCAGGATCAGAGCGGAAATACACTGGAAGCCCTGGCATCCGGCAGAATGTCGGATATCACCATGGAAGGAAACGTAGAAGTTTCGCTGCCGAAGACCTTGACTGACCGGGTGGAAGACTATGCTTACGGAGTCGGCGGCATCGTCGGCTATGCAAAGATGCAGACCAGTGAAAATGCAGCGAAACTTCTGAACTGCACGAACCATGCCGATGTTTCAGGAAATCTGATGGTGGGCGGGATCGTCGGAACGATAGACAGTCAGCTCATTTATCAGGGCAGCTACACCGATGATGATCTGGCGAAGATCGCCAACATCAAAGAAGCGGACAATGATGGTCTGATTTTGTGCACGGCAGAGGTAAATGACACTACTCTTCAGGGAAAATATTTCGGCGGGATTGCCGGTTATGCAGAACAGTCACTGATCTACGATGCGGCAAGTGCATCCGGACGGGCGGCACAGTTCTCCTTTGATGAGTCGAAAAAAACAGAATATTTAAAAGGAAAATATGTGGGCGGGATCGTCGGTTACGGCAACAGCACACTGGTCAACAACTGTTCTACGGAAAAAGACGGTTACGTGCTCGGTTCCGACTACGTGGGCGGGATCGCCGGAGCACTGGGCGGAAATATTTCGGAGGCGATCCGTGCAGACAGCGTGGTGGCAGTCACGACAAACAGCAGTTATGTCATCGGACAGACGTATGTCGGCGGAATTGTCGGACAGAACGAACAGAATGTAACCTTGAAAAACTGCGTCAACAACGGCGTGGCAGCCTGCTATGACCGCTACGTGGGCGGAATCGTTGGCTACAACGAAAAAGACGGCATGATCTACGACTGTGCAAGTTATCTTTCTGATTATGACAGTTCCATTTTCAATATGATTGTTGATACCTGGAATGCCAGAGGTGACTATGCGGGCGGCATCGCCGGATACAATGACGGTCAGATCACGTTCACGGCAGAAAGCCAGGCGATCACGGTCAAATCCGTTTCCAGTATTGTGGTCGGAGGAAGTTATGTCGGCGGAGTTGCCGGATTTAACGATGTAAACGGAAGCCTGGATGTGCATTACACCCTGATCGGCGGACGTATCTACGCCTATGGCGACTGTGCCGGAGGCGGATTCGGACTGAACGCATCCACAGAGCTTTTGCAGCAGGAGCTGACGATTAAGCCGGGCAGCGTTCAGGGACATTATTATGTCGGCGGCTGCATCGGTGCCAATATCGTAAATCTTACAGCAGATACCAGTATGGATCGGTTCCGTGCAGACAATGTACTCGGCACGATTACCGGAGATGCATTCTGCGGCGGTCTGATGGGATACCAGAGAACCTATGGCACCGGTCAGATACAGACTGCAGAAAACGGCTCCATCCGTGAGGCCGTGGAGAGCAGCATGCAGGCGGCGAGCAATACGCAGGAGCGTCTGTTTCCGGGACTGCAGGGCGATGGGGATGTTCCGACCGTTCAGGGCAGAAATGTTCCGGGAATCGTAAAGAAATCTGAAAACAGCCATGTGCTTACGATTTCCACCAATACCAATACCGGCACAATGCTGAATACAGAGACAAACAACATTCCGCTGAAAGCCGGTATGTATGCCGGAGGCATCGTCGGATACTGTGAGAAGAACAGTAATCTTATTATCAAAAACTGCAAAAATGCCGGAAATATTTCTTATGCGGACAGCGGAAGCGACCGTTCAGTGCTTCTGGAAGTATATGCAAAAAGTGATGAAATCAGCAAAAAGAGCATACCGGATGAAGGGAAGAATATTGAGATGCATCTGGTCGGCGGCATCATCAGTGTCAACCTGGAAAATCAGGTCATCGATCACTGTACGAATACCGGAAGTATGTCCGGCTATTCCGGAATCGGCGGTGTGGTTGGTTTAAATGCCGGACTGATCTACAAATGTACGCTCAGCGAGCATTTCGGAAATGCAGCACTGAATTATCTTGGCGGAATCGCCGGGATCAACATCGGACCTGACGGCAGCGGTGCTTCTGCGGCAAAAACGTACGCGGCAGGAACCGAAACCGGCACAACAAACGTCAGATACAGTGCCGGAACAATCGAAAGCTGCAGTACGCAGCCGTCCAAAACCGTCTCTGGAAACAGCAGTCTTGGCGGCATTGTCGGATGGAATCTTACCGATGGTGTTGTAAAGCAGAATACAAGCTATGCAAATATCACGGCATCCGGAAGTTACGCCGGAGGGATCGCCGGAAGAAACAGCGGAATGATCCAGATTCCGGATGACAAAGACGATACCACAGACCGGACGATCGAGGCAGCAAACGGCAAAGCGATCGGCGGGATCGTCGGCATCAATGAGACACAGGGTAAGATCGAAGTCAACGCAAAAGGAAGTGCGACAGAAGTCGTTGCAGTCGGAAGCGGACTTACGGTCACCGGAGAAACGAAAGTCGGCGGAATCGCCGGCATAAACGAAGGTCAGATTGGAAAAGAAAGTCAGACAGCTGATCTGACCTGCAAGGCAAAGCTGGTGCGTGCTTCCCATGGTATCGTGGGCGGTATTGTCGGTGAGACGAAAAAAGATATTCTTCATGCCGTCAACCGCTGTACAAATATAACGGCAGATGCCGGGACAGCAGGCGGCATCACCGCAGAAAATCACAGCGGTCAGACCATCGGCAACTGCAAAAATTATGGAAACGTCAGCAGCAGTGACGGCTACGCAGCCGGCATCGCAGCGACAAACGAAGGAACCATCCGTGACTGTGTTGTATCCGGCGGCAGTGGAACGGGCGGGATCAAGATCCACAGCCTCGGTGAAAAAGAAATCGGAGCCGTCTGTGCGATCAACAGCGGCACGGTCAGTGGAAGTTATCCGGAAGGAAATGTAACGCTCCAGGGCGATGCCTCAATCTTTGGCGGCGTGACAGGAAGAAATACAGGCACCGTAGCTGTTATCACTCTGACCAGCATGCCGGTCATCGATGCCACAAAGAGCAAACTGACCGTCGGCGGAGCCGTTGGTGCGAATGAGGCGATCATTACACAGATAGTCGCAAAAGACTTAAAATTTGCAAAATTCAGCGGTTATCGCTATCTCGGAGGAATCACCGGAACAAACGGCGGCAGCGGAAAAACCACTGCAGGCGTCTCAGACTGTGTTTACTCCGGAACGATGACGGAAAAGACCGGTGCAGCCGGAAACTGCTACGGCGGTATCGCAGGCATCAACTATGCAACTCTGTCCGGATGCGAGATCACAAAGATCACGATGGAGATCAAAGGTGTCTATACCGCAACCAGTACCAGTACGGCAGCACAGAAAGAAAGTCTGGCAAGCCATGCCGGAGGCATCACCGGAAAAAATGAAACTTCTGCAACGATCACATCCTGCGTCATTGACAACAATCCGGACAGTAGGATCCGTGCGGATTACGGCATGCTCGGCGGCGTGACCGGATTTAACAAAGGAACGATCACCATGTCCGGCAGCAGCATCACGGTGGCTGTGATGAACCTGACAGAGGAACAGAAACAGGGCAGAAAAGCCGTGGAAGCACTGAATACAAATGCAGTGAACGTCAGCAATACATCAGGTAAAGATGTTCTGAAGGCGGATACTGATTATGTGAACTGGCCGGGAGATCGGACAATTGCAAATATAGAGTCCCTCAGTTATAACGGAGGCAGTAAAGTAATATCCGGAAGAATGCAGATGTATATGACAAGCAACGGAAATCTGGGAGGTATCGCAGCTTACAATGGAACAACGGGCACAATCGACCAGTGTGTATCCGGTAACTGGTTCCTGAACAACAAATCCAGTGCGATCAGTGTCGGAACCGGCGGCATCATCGGCATGAATGAGTCGGAAAAGGATTTGAGTTATCTGGTAAACGGTGCTTTTGTCGGACGACAGCTTTCCAGCAACGACACAAATCGTTTTGCAGGCGGCATCATCGGAAATCAGAATAATACGACAAGCAACGAATGGCATATCGAGAACTGTATTAACTATGGAACTATTTATTGTTATCGGACACATTACTCCGGAGGCATCATGGGGCAGTGGACCGGTACCGGAGGCACCATTGAAAACTGCCGTAATTACGGTATGCTTCAGACCAGTTATGGAACAGCATGGATCGGAGCGTCAGCCGGTATTGTTGCACAGCTTTATCATGCACAGGAAGGGCAGGAATACAATGTCATCGGCTGCGGAAACTATGGAAGTGTATTTACGAAAAATGGGCGTAACCAGGCGGATGGGCAGGGTGCGAACGACAGTGCGGGTATTCTTGGAAATATTACAACTTACAAAGTCCAAAATGCACAGGATGCTTCAAACTTTAAGGTACAGATTTTAGACTGCTTTAATGCACCTGGGGTAGAGATTTATTCTTCATCGATGGCTTCGGGCATCTTCGGATTTCTTTCGTGTGATAATCCGGTCAGTGATTTTCAACAGGCTAAGAAAGACCTCAAAGCTTCTACTGGAAACGTTGTCATCCGCATCGAACGCTGCCGCAATTTTTCCTATAAATTGCTGGGAAGTCAGTATGCAACCGGAATTTTCGGAGACAGACTGCAGGGCTGGAAAAATACTACGATCGTCAAGGATAATTATTCAATAAAGCCGCAACCGTCCTATATGCATGGAAGCCACGACGGCAGCGGTGCAGAAGATGTATACGCTGTCTATGCTTCCGGAATCGGTGAGGGAAATTCCAGCAACATGAATGCAGAAGATAGAATCAATAATTATTATATTGAGGGGATTCAGAGCTGGGGTTACAGTAATCTGAAGCTGGGAGAAGGAAAAGGAACACTTGGAAAAGGAAGCGGAAGTGCCGGAAATGGTTATTATGAAAGCGGTACAGGAAGATATTGCGTAAATATGTTCTTTATGTATGATATGACAGAACAGAAATATTTCCTTGCAAGTATCAATAACAGGACAAACAGCGGGATGACCAACATTAACGGAAAAGACAGCTACATCAATGAGAATGGATACATTGTAAATCGAAACGGCAGCAAGCAGGGACAGGTTCTCTATTATATTGATAACAGCAGTTATGATAACAGCAGACTTTATGACTATATTATGAAAGATAGTACGAATCCGGTCTTTGTGAATGCAAGAAACAGTTATAAACGTCTGGAAGGTGTGATCGATAACAAGATCCTGAAACCGTATTCTGCAGAAGCACAGGTAAGTAATGGTAAAGTAACGCTTAATATTACTCCGCAGAGTTTGCCGGGAAGTTATGATAATGAACGGAGTGATCCATTTGCATACGAAGTAGAAGTCACTGATCTGGCAGCAAATAGAAAGGTCGTGCGTACCGTTTATACAGAACAGGGAAGTTTCAATATTCCGTCCGGAATGAGCAATAATCTTCAGATCCGTGTGCGTTCTGTAAGTATGTATGATGAGGTAGAGCCGTCTGACTGGTATAAGATTGGTGAAAATAATATTAATAAAGTCCTTCCTGATCCGGATATTGTGATTGAGCTGGTGGAAAAGAGCGATGTGACAAATGGCTGTTCTTACCGCTATCGTCTGAAAAATCTGGATGAATATAATAAAACAGATAAAAAAGGGGATGCCGCTTATCCGAACTGGCAGGTGACCGTCAATGTACAAAGTGTAGGAACAGTAACGCTGGATGCAGACAATCCAACAAGAACAATGGAAGTGTCAAACCTGGATAAATATATTTATCAGATGGTTGCCCAGGCGTCATCAAAGCCGGGAAATACAACGCTTATGCAGTCCTCAAAACAGATTTCGCCAGCAGTTTCGCTGCCGTATTATCGTCCGCCGATCACTTTAAAAACGTGGACACCTCAGCTGAGCAAAAACATTACAATCACCGGAAATACGCTGGATGATCTGACGGTCAATGTAGAACTGAATGCCGGAAGCAATGCAATGGATACCCCGCCAATCTATCGAGTGGAACTGGTTGGTACCTGGAATGGTCAGGTGGATACCGTTCTTGCAAAGGAAGATACACTGATCGTATCAAAAGGAAGTGCAAATGCAACATTCAGTGATCTTCCGGAATATATCAGCGAGGCGAAGGACATCAAAATCCGTATCTGGTATGCGGCGTCCGGACTTGGACCTGTTTACACTTACTGGGATGAGGATGTGACAGAAGCAAATGCGAACATCAAAGAACTGACCGGCGTGGATGAAAACGGAAGCGAAACATGGGATTACAGTTACAGTTCAGTTCTGGCACAGAGCGGATCAAAACAGTATTTTGAAAACTATACTTACTGGAGCGGTGTCCTCTGGCAGTTCCTGCCGACACCAAAATTGGATAATGTCGGTTCGACGCTGATCCCGGAGATTGATGAGAACAATGATATTTACTACACCTTCACCTGGGATACCGGTGTATCCGGAACGAATAACGCCAATTATCAGACAGCACTGACCGGAATCGATGACAGTGACCGTGAGGTCGTGATCAGCACGGACGGTGCTTACACAGGCGGTAAGTCGCTTCGCATCAACGGAAGTGACTGGAACTACAAAGAAGTAAGGCTGAAAGTGACAAGGATCGGAGATGCCAGTCAGAAACAGATCGGTCTTTCCTCTGAAGGAACGTATTCAGTAAAACAAAGACTTGCAAGACCGGGACAGCCGATGGTAGAAAACCTGGACAACAACGAGCTGGATTATCAGATCCGCTGGTCACCGCTCGCTTCCGAGACGGGGTGTGCGGGTTATCAGGTGTGCATTCGCAAATACAACAGTACAACGCCCGGGGCAGAAGAGGTTCTTGAAAATCTCGTGACGACCGATCAGAAGAAAAATGGTGTTTACACGATCAATACCGATCTGGAAGAATATGCAGGTCAGCGAGTGGTCGTATATGTGATCGCAAAAGCCGATCCGAACGGCAGTTATCTCGACAGCGTATCGGGTGTTACCTGTGAGCTTCCAATCCCGAAACGTTTGGCAAAGCCGAATGTCACCTGGAAAGTCGGCTGGAAATACGACAAAACAAGTCCGGTTGAGGTGTCATCCTTCAGATCCGGCGGACTGCGTGTCAGTCTGACTGCAGATGCAGCAAGCATCCCGTCAGGAGGAAGTGCTTATCTTCTGAAGGCTTATATCTATGACAGCGAGCAGGCAGCGGCGGCAGCGACCGACAGCGATCCGGGAGAGCAGTTCCTGGCATCTTATCCGGCGGACGGATCTCTGGTACAGATGAGTGTCACTGATTCCAGAAATTATTATCAGAATCTGACGAACCTTTCGATACAGCATGCCGGAAAATGGATCGTATTCTATGCGAGAATCTCTTCCGGAGGCGGAAACATCAGCTCACTCTGGACAAAATCCGCAGCGTTTCGGCTGCCGTATGTAAAACTGGAAGCACCGACGGTTTCATCTGATACAAAAACTTATAAAGTAAAAGCAAAAGTAACTGAAAATCCGGATATTCCGGGACAGGAGAAGACATGGAATGTACAGCACACCGTTCTTATGTGGGACAGCGTAGAATGTGCCAATCTCTACAGCATCGATCTTGCCGGAAACATGACCGATCCGAACTCACAGACCGGAAAAACACTGATCAGTGCGAAAGTCCGTGTTCAGGAAATGTCAGACGGCACCGTGGAAGTGCAGCAGTATGTCTCCCAGAAGAATAAAGACACCGGAGCGAACGAGTGGGTATGGAAATCCGTGGCAAAGAGCACGGACAGTTCACAGCCTGCCGGAACATCCGTTTACAAACTGAGCAGCTACAGTGTTGCAATCTCTTCTAATTATAAAGCATTGAATCAGGCAGAAGTTTATTATGAACTTACCCTGACGGCAGAACTGGAAGCCACGAAAAATGCAGACGGAGGCTTTTCCTACACACTGAAACTTCCGGATGCGGCAAAAGTAACTGCAGATGACGGAACTGTCATCACACACAGTGATCTTGCAGTCACCGAAAGTGCTGCATTTAAGGCAAATGTAACAGACAACTTGAGTGAACAGGGCAGTGCAGCTTATGCAGAATCCGCTGCAAATGAGATCAAATGGACAAATTAACGGAGGGAACCTATGATAAGGCATGGTCTGGAACAGTTAAAAGCAAATGGTAAAAAAGGAGTATCGATGGCACTTGTACTGTGCATTTCTGCCTTCTTTATGGCATTTGCAGCTGCAATCCTCTACACGGCGGGCGTTGTGACGGCTCAGTCCACGCACCGCCTGGAAGAGGAACGCTGTTACAGGCTTGCCAAAAGCTATGCGGACGTACTGGGAAGAGAGCTGACCAGGTATCAGAACAAAGGCGATACGGCAGCAGCCGGGAGCTTCTATGCATTTGCCAATCAGTTTCTGGACGGAGAACGCTATCTGGAATACAACTCCGATTATCCGGATACTTCCAAGTATCAGTATGTGCTGGATACCACAGATTTGAGTGACATTACAAAATCCGGCAGCCTGCCGGAAAACTTTGGGAACCTTCGCATCACCCTGAGCAAAGAAAAGAACAGCAGCGAAAATCAGACAGAATTAGAAGGCGGCGAGATTCCGGTACAGACCGGCAGTTATGATGCCGTCATCGCCGAAAAACAGAATATTTCTGTCCGGCAGTATATTTTTACGGTAGAAGTTACGGCATATTTTAATGATATGACCTATGCCTACAGCACCGAGTACACCAGAGAAGAGAAATACAATGTCCAGTTCTCACACAATGGCACGACCATTGTGTGGGATACAGACGATCAGGTCTGGAAAGTGGGTAACACCAGCGGAAATGAATACAGTTTTGATAATTCTGATCCGATCCAGTACAAATACCTGACCGGAAGCACAACGTCGTGTATCTTTGTAGAAAATGCAGATATACAGGAGGAAACTGCCGATGCGGAAACATAAGAAAACAAGAGCCAACAGCGGCGAGACATTAGTGGAAGTGACGGCAAGTATTTTTATCTTTCTGATCATGCTTGGCATCATACAGGGGGCGATCTCCTACAGTCAGGCATCCCTTGCCAAAAACAAAGAGATCCGAAGCGAGAATGCAAAAATCATCGAAGGACTGCAAAGTGCCGCCACACAGGAAGAAATGGTTAAAAATATGCAGTTTGTGGCGACCAATTCCGACCTGACGGTAAAAGGAAATCTGGTCTTTACCATCAATACCTCACTGGTCAGCAAGACCGTTGTCTATACGGACAGCAAAGGCGAGACGAAAAGTACATCCTTCTATATGTACGAAGCAGTGGACGACGGCAGCAGCAATAACTCCGACTCCGATTCCGCCACACCGGACGGAGGTGACGGATCGTGAAAAAAATAACAGAGATCCTGCGTAAGAAACAGGGCACAACAATGGTAGAAATGATGGTCACACTGCTCCTGATCAGCATCATGATGACCATGGCAGTATCGTCCCTAAGCTCCGCATCACATATCTTTATGCAGGTGCAGAAAACCCAATATGCCCAGTCCATCCTCGATACGGTGATGACAGAACTGCGGGCGATCACAAAAAATGCCAGTTCCTACATAAAAATATACGAAAATGCTAAGAATATTGCAAATTCTACTGGTAATTGTGATGGCAATACGATAGAATTTATAAATGAAGAAGGTTATGCAGTTCTGGTGTCAACCTATGGTTGTGATGACACCGAACTGTACATAGGGGACAATGTCATCGGAACTGCGAAAGCAGTGGAAGAAGGACAACTCCTGACCAGATATTATTTTGTGGACGGCGGAACATATACTTACGAAAAAGACGGAAAAGCAGCGGCGAGAGCCGTGGCGGCCGTATACGGCAAAGGCTTTTATATGGGCAACTATTTAAAGATTACCTACTCCTGGCCGGACGGAGCACAGGAAGAAGGTGTGACCGATCATATCCTTGCGACTGTCACACTTTACAGTGATGCAGATTATCAAGATCCCATCGCAGAAGACAGCGAAGTCCTCGAATTCCGCCACAAAATAGCATGCAAGACCGACATAACGGCTATTGCACAGAAAGACTAGGTACGAACGCCGGCACCGAGGCGATTGTATAAATAATAAACGAAAGAAAGAGGAGAGAAAGAGATGTTCAAAAAACTCAAAGAGAACAACAAAAAGGATTTACTCTGGTAGAGCTGATCGTTGTACTGGTAATCCTGGCAATCCTGGCAGCACTGCTGATCCCGGCACTGACAGGTTACATTGATAAAGCAAGAAACAAGAGTATCGTAGCAGAAACAAGGCAGACCGTAATGGCTGCACAGACACTGGTAGATGAGAAGTATGCAAATAATGCGTCAACTGCAATTACTGTTGCACCTGCTGGAACAGTTACCTATGATGAGGTGAGAAAACTGGCAGAAACAACAGGAAAAATTTCTAGCGTAGAAGTTAATAACGACGGTAAAATTACATCCCTTACCTATTCAAATGGTGGAAGAACATGTACATATAGTTCTGTAGCACAGACTAATAGCTCAGATGGAAACTATAATGTAACAAAGGGAGATACTCCTGAAGCATAGTTTAAAAGTGACATAAATCCATCAGAAAGCGAGTAAACCATGATGTCAACACAGCGAAATGAAAATGAATCTTTTCAGATTTCAATTCAATATCGCATTCTCAGAATGGTTTTACTCGTTCTGGTGGTGATCCTGCCGGCGGTCGTTACAGTTATACCTGGGGTACTCCGAATTCTTTATCGGGCAGACGCTCAGGTAGCTCTGGGGCATGCAAAATCGGTGCGGCTGGTACTTCAGATGACTGGCAAAGAAAGTTACGGCGGGAGCAGATCTTTTTGTGACGCCTCACGGGAAGGGGCGTCACAGAGAGCGTCTGTGCAGCTCTGCAATCCGCCGGAGGCTATATCGAAATGAGAGGATCATTTCACCAAAAATATTACAGGACGAGTAACAGGAGAAGAAAATGTTAACAGCAGTAGAAGCAATCCTATGGTTTTTAAGGTTTCTGTTCGGAGCCTGTATTTTCAGTTTTTTAAATGTTGTTATTGACAGGATGCCGCGTGGTGAGAGCGTGGTGAAAGGCCGCAGTCACTGTACGAACTGTGGAAGAGTTTTAACGGCATGGGAATTGATCCCGTGTTTCAGTTTCCTTGCACTGAAAGGCAGATGCAAGGGATGCAAAAGCCAGATCCCGGTAAGGGATTTCTGGTCAGAAGTGACAGGAGGAGCAGCTTTCTGTGGCTGCGTTTTGAGTTATGGCTGCGGCAGTTCCGGGATTTTATCCCTGAAGGGCGCAGTGATTTTTGCGTATTTAGGAATATTACTTGTGGTAGCCCGGATTGACTGGGATACTCAGATTATATATGACCGGTTTCACATTTTGATCCTGCTGCTGGGAGTGGCAGCACTGTGGCTGTTCCCGGAACATGGTATGGTTGACCGACTGATCGGGGCGGTGATCATCTCTGTTCCGATGCTTCTGCTGGCTCTTATTATACCGGGGGCATTTGGCGGAGGCGATATCAAACTGATGGCAGCGTCCGGATTCTTTCTGGGGACAGGCCCGGTGGTCTGTGCCATGTTTTTTGGCCTTCTGACCGGAGGCGGATACGGGGCGGCGATGCTGCTGGGAAAGAAGCTGGAGAAAAAAGATCACTTTGCATTTGGCCCGTTCCTGGCATTTGGCCTGGCACTGGCAGTATTTTTCGGAGATCAGATCGTGAACTGGTATTTGAGCCTTTTATCTTAGTCGGAGAAGACTCCCGCTTCTATAAGTGGCGAGCAACGAAGTGTAGAATGCACAGCGATTCTGTTGGGTAAAATAAAACCTCATAAAAACGGCACAACAGAAGAAAGGAGGAAGGAATGGCACGTTTTCGATATACGGCGAAAAGCATGGATGGCAAAACAAAGCGAGGCACGATGGAAGCCCTGACGGAAAATGCCATGATCCAGGAGTTGAAATCGCAGGGACTTTTCCTTGTGGAAGCCAAAAACCTGACCGAAGCCAAGGGCTATAAAAAGCTCAATGCGAAACAGCTGGCGGGATTCTGTAAAGAGCTGTCAACGCTGCTCGCATCCGGAGTCAGCCTGGTGCGTGCACTGGATATTATCTCCGATCAGGAGGGAATCGACCCGAAAGAACGTGAGATCTATCGGGCGGTTCTGCTGGACCTGCGAAAAGGTATCGGCCTTTCCGACGCCATGGAGAGCAAAAAATGTTTTCCGGATCTGATGATCGGTATGATCCGTGCCGGTGAGGGAAGCGGTAATCTGGATCAGGTTACGGAGCGACTGACCTTGCAGTACGAAAAAGATTATAAACTGACGCAGCAGGTCAAATCTGCGATGACGTATCCGGTGGTTTTACTGGTGCTCTGCGTGGCGATCGTCATTCTGATCGTAACGTTTATCCTGCCGCAGTTCCAGTCATTATTTGACCAGATGGACAGCCTTCCGGTGCCGACGGAGATCCTGATCGCGATCTCAGATTTTCTGGTGCAGAAATGGTATGCGGCACTTTTGATCGTATTTACCGTTTTCATGCTGATCCGTATTATCATGGCAATCCCCGCTGTGCGAAGACAGATCGATTACCGGAAAGTACATATGCCGGTCTTCGGAAAGCTGTTTAAGATCATTTATACGGCACGTTTTGCGAGAACCCTGAGCAGCCTGTATTCGAGCGGTATGCCGATCGCAACGGCACTTGGCATCGCCGGAAACACGATCGGAAACAGCTATGTCGAAGGCCAGTTTGAGCAGGTTGTGGCACTGGTGCGAAGCGGTATCCCGATGTCACAGGCACTGCGGGAGGTAGATGGATTACAGAAAAAACTTGCCAGCACGATTCTTGTCGGCGAAGAGAGCGGACGACTGGATGTCATGCTGGATTCCATCGCACTGTCTCTGGAAGCAGATGCCGAAGAAGCGACCAAACGCATGGTAACGCTGATGGAGCCGCTTTTAATTATGATGATGGCGGTGATCGTCGGATTTATCATGATCGCAGTTATGTTGCCGATCTACGAATCTTACAGTGCGATTGAAAATTCATAGTTGCGAGTTACACTTATAATTAGGCAAAAGATGCCATACGAATTGCTGCACAATGGGATTTTATTATACAGAGGAGGAAAAAATGAGCGATACAGTCATTGTTTTTCAGGACTAATGGATCCTTACTGCGAGGGGAAAAGCGGGGAAGCTGCCGAAAATCGACAGGGTGAGCCGTATCCCGATCGAGCCGTTTGGCGATACATTTGAACAGTGGAAAGCTGCATTAAAAGAATATAATGAGGAATACCTGCCGAAATCTTTAAAGATTGTGTTGCCGGCATCTTATTCTTCCGCACGTATCACTCAGGTGCCTTATGCGGTGGGACGTCAGCTTTCGAAGATGGCGAAAAATGTCGTGGATGAGCACAAAGGCGAGGATATTGCGGACTACAGCGTGGTTCAGAGCGATAAAAAGCAAGGGGTCTGCCTGTGCTGCGGAAGTGCACAGAATGATGTCATTAAGCAGATTCTGGATTTCTGTACAGAGCTGAAGATCACGGTAAAAGAAATATCGATTCCGATGGAGGGCTATTTAAAGCTTCTGTCGCAGAGCAGGATTTATAAGAATAAAACAGCGATTTTTCTGCTGTTTGAGGAGAACAGTGTTACCAGTGTTCTTTATAAAGAAGGTATGTGTCTTTACACGACAAGGAGCCGTATCTTCAGCGAACCGGGAACCTTAAATTTCGGTACTGAGATCGTGAGAAGCATTTCCGGTATGATGCAGTTCTATGCGACCACGAAATCAGAGACTCCGATCACCGATGTCTATTATACCGGCTGTCTGGAGGACGATTTCGAAGTCAGCATTGAGGGTATCAAAAATATGAACCTGAATGTCCGGAAAATGAAGATCGACATTCTATTTCAGGCAAAAGGCGATCCGCAGTTCTGGCTGTCCTGCATCGGCGGCATGATCGTCGATAAAAAGAAAAAAGAGATCAACCTGCTTCCGGCATGGAAAGAGGCCAATAAAGAAGAAGTCATAAAGAATGTGGATATTTTAAGTCATATCCTGGTTCCGCTGGCAACGCTCGGTGTCTGTATGGTGCTGTTTGCGGCGGTAACCGTCTGGAATCTGCATACGCAAGGGCAGATCAACGATGTTAATGACTGGATCAACGATGAGCAGGTGCAGGCGGCTTATCAGGAGGCGAATGCCATTCAGCAGAAGAGCGACAAGCTGGCGGAGGCACAGGATCAGGTGAGGCAGATGACGGCAAACCTCGATACTTACCCGGATCTGACAAAAAAAATGATCTCGACGATCGAGAATGCCAGCGGCCGTGATATGGAAGTGCATATCAAGACGATGGATGCCGATACCGGAAAGCTGACGTTTGATGCGGTCAGTCAGAAAGTTATTGATATACCGACTTATGTGCAGAAACTTCAGAAAACAGGATTATTTGCATCGTTGGATTACACCGGTTACACCTACCAGAGTCAAGAAAAAACATATTCTCTGGCACTGTCTTGCATTTTGAAATCCGATGAGACAGAGACAGAAATCGAGACGGGAGGTGCGGAAAATTGAAATTAGAGCTGGAGTTAAAGCCGGGCGACATCGTTCTTTTAAAGGTGCTGGCGTGCGTTCTGATCATTTTCTTCACATTTCGTTTTCTGATCCTTCCGGGGGTCGGGAAACACCAGGATCTCGATCTGGAGAAAACACAGGTGGAAGAGCAGCAGATGGAGATGCAGCAGATGATCGATTCCAGGCCATTTATCGAGGAAAAGATCATCAAACAGCAGTCGGAGCTGAAAGAGCTTTCCAAAGGTTATTACGACCTGATGGAAAATCAGCAGGTGGATGAGCTGGTCACAGGGATCATTTTAAAGCATAATCTGTTTCCGGTGAATTTAAGCATTTCCGAGACAACACCGGGCATCCCGATGTCTTATATTCTGGCTTCCGCCAAGGCATCTGAGACGCATGTGCTCACCGCCGAAGAGGAATTAAACGGTGAGACTGAGGTAGAAACGGACGGGGACGGCACCGATTCAGGTTTTTACGCTGCACCACAGTTTGACTATACAAACACTACCATGGTTTCGGTCACGGTCCAGGGAAGTGAGAGCGAGATCAAATCCTTTCTCGATGATCTGGCGAGAAATTATCCGGGGATTCAGGCACGTTCCTTTGAACTGAGCAATACGATCTATGTGAGTGAGAATTTAAAAAGCGTGCAGAGCATGAACTGCCGGTGTGATCTTGCCGTATATACCTGCGGAGAAATCGGAGGTGAATCGCTGATTGAAGACGAATCTTAGAATCGGTGAAATTCTTACTGAGAAGGGCTATGTCACAGAAAAGCAGATCAGTCAGGCATTAGCATATCAGAAAGAACATAGAGATAAACGAGTGGGACAGATCCTGATGGAGCTTGGATTTGTCACCGAGACGCAGGTACTGGAGGCACTGGCGAGCAGACTTCAGCTGCGGATCGTAGATGTGGCACAGCTGGTCATAAACATAGAAGCCGTTGCCATGATCGATAAAGGACTGGCAGAAAAGAACCTGATCCTGCCGGTTCATGTCAAAGACCACAATATGCAGATCGTGACGAACGACCCGCTGAATTATTTCGCACTGGAGGAAGTAAGACAGCAGAGTGGATGTCAGTTGGAAATCCTGCTGAGTGAGGAAGCACCGCTGAAACAGGCGATTTCCTATTATTTTGCCGAGGTCAGTGCCAGAAGAGCTGCCAAACAGGCAAACGTTGGATTCTCCACATCGAGTGCGATGGCTGAAATGGAGATCGAAAATCTGGACAACAGTGACGATGAAGCACCGATCATCAGGCTTTTGAACAGTCTGATCGAGCGTGCCATCAAGACGGGGGCGAGCGACGTTCATATTGAGCCGTTTGAAAAAGAGACCCGTGTGCGTATGCGTATCGACGGCGTGATCATGGAGTATGTAAATATCCAGCGAAACATCCATGCACCGCTGATCGCACGTATCAAGATCCTGTCAAACCTGGATATCGCCGAGAGGAGACTGCCGCAGGACGGACATTTCCGAGTGTCGCTGGACGATGGCCAGGTCAACATTCGAGTTTCTATTCTGCCGACTGTGTTCGGTGAAAAAGCCGTTATGCGAATCATGGCTTTCAACGGCAAACTGGAGCATGCGGACCATTTCGGTATGGATGAATACAGCTATAAACAGTTTGCACCGCTTCTGAATTATCCGAACGGGATCATTTATATCACAGGGCCGACCGGAAGCGGAAAATCTACGACACTGTACATGATCCTGGAATACCTGACCGGAAGAAACATTAATATTTCCACAATCGAAGACCCGGTGGAGAAGAACCTTCCGGGTATCAACCAGACACAGGTAAACCCGGTCGCAGGTCTGACGTTTGATGTGGGACTGAGGGCACTGATGCGACAGGACCCGGACGTTATCATGGTAGGTGAGACGCGAGACGGTGAGACAGCCGGAACCTCAGTCCGTGCGGCGATCACCGGTCATGTGGTATTAAGTACCTTACATACAAACGATGCCGTATCCAGTATCGTGCGACTCGAAGATATGGGTGTGGAGACCTATCTGGTGGCGAACTCCCTCGTCGGTCTGGTGGCACAGCGACTGCTGCGAAAAGTCTGCCCGAACTGTGCAAAAGAAGTGGAAACAACCGAGCAGGAGCGGCTTTTTCTGGGTGAAGACGTCAAGATCGTGCGAAAAGGCATGGGATGCTCCCACTGCAACAACACCGGCTACAAAGGCCGTATTGCCGTGCATGAGATCCTGGCAATCGACAACACCGTCCGCCGCATGATCGTCAATCACAATTCCGTGGAAGAGATCTCAGCCTATGCAAGAGAACATCAGCATATGCGAACCCTGAAAGAGAGCGGACTGATCCTGGTAAAAGAAGGAATGACAACACCGGAAGAACTGATGAAGATCAGTTATGAATAAAGACAAAAAGGAAGATACGATATGGCAGCAATAGAATTTAACAATCAGAAAATGGATGCGATCATCCGGGAAGCGAGAGCCTGCGGAGCGTCCGACATCCACATTTCCGAAGGGATGCAAACCAGATATCGCGTGCATGGCAGACTGGTGCAGGCACAGACACAGTACAGTGCAGACGAAACCGCAGAACTTCTGCAATCCATGATGAACGAAAAACAGAAAAAACATTTCGCAAACGGAAACGATGCCGACTTTGCGATCCGCACATCGGACGGATGCCGCCAGCGTGTCAATGTATTTCGCCAGCAGAAAAAAATAGCAGCCACGATCCGACTCTTAAATTCCACGATCCCGACGCTGGAAGACCTGAAAATGCCGACCATTTTATATAAAATGGCAATGGAGCCGCGTGGACTGATCCTCGTTACCGGACCGACCGGAAGCGGAAAATCAACCACCCTTGCAGCTATGATCGAGCATATGAACCAGAACAGCGACCGCCATATCATCACCATCGAAGATCCGATCGAGTACGTGTATGAGAGTAAACAGTCCCTGATCCATCAAAGAGAAGTTGGCGAAGATATTACCGATTTTGCGTCTGCGATCCGCAGTGCCCTGCGAGAAGACCCGGATGTCATATTAGTAGGAGAGATGCGAGATTACGAGACAATTTCCACAGCACTGCTCGCTGCCGAGACCGGACATCTCGTACTTTCCACACTGCATACGACCGGAGCGGCACAGACCGTAGAGCGTATCGTAGATGCCTGCCCGACCGGGGGACAGAACCAGGTGCGTGCCCAGCTCGCCGGAACATTAAAAGGAATCGTCAGCCAGTGCCTGATCCCATGCGGCGGTGGAACAGCCCGCGTGGCAGCGACCGAACTTCTTGTCGGTACGGATGCCATCCTCAACCTCGTCCGCGAAGGAAAGGCACACCAGATCCCGGCAATGATGCAGACTGGAAGCAGCAGCGATATGCATACCCTGAATATGGATCTGTCCAGACTCGTGCGGCAGGGATTTATCACAAGAGACGATGCGATCGCTTATACCAACAATAAAGCGGAAGTGGGGCAGTATTTATAAAAAGATGACAACGAACCTCGCAGCAAGAATGCCGGAGGCATTCTTGAATATATTGATTTACTCACGTAACTCTTTGCGTATGCTTATTATCATAACGAGAAAGCACAGGCTGCTTCCGATAATATTTGAGATTGGTTCTGCAAGGAATACGCCGTCTGTTCCCATATGAAATGCATACGGGAGCAGATAAGTTATAGGAATAACGATGATTACTTTACGGAGCAGGGAGAAGAAGATCGCCTGTTTCTTTTTGTTTAAGGATTTAAATATAGTCTGTCCGATGTATTGCAGAAGCATGAAAATAAACGCTCCGAAATACAGTTTCATGGCAGGGACGGCATCTGCCAGCAGACTCTTATCAGAACTGAAAATGCTGATCAGAAATTCCGGTGCAAGAATGATCGCAAGCCATGCCAGCAGTGTATAAATGAGTGCCATGATTCCCATGGTAACAGCTGCCTGTTTTACACGTTTGTAACGATGAGCACCATAATTGTAGCTGATAATAGGAGAAGAACCTTCCGTGATTGCATAGATTGGTGTCTCAACCACCTGACGCACGCTGGAGATGATTGTCATGACAGAAATATAGAGCGTTCCGCCGGTGACAGAAAGTACGTGATTGCAGCAGATTGTTACCAGGCTGTTTGTCAGCTGCATGATAAATCCGGCAGTTCCGAGGCTGATGATATTTTTCGCATATTTTGAAGAGGCACGGATTTCTTCTCTGTGCAGCAGACGAACCTTGTATTCTGCCTTGCAAAGCAGAAAATGAAGTACGAAAGCAGCCGACAAAATCTGTGAGATGACGGTTGCGATTGCAGCACCCCGGATTCCCATGCCGAACGCAAAAATAAAGATCGGATCAAGGATCAGGTTGGCAACAGCACCGATCACCACCGAGATCATACCGGTGGTCGCATATCCCTGGGCGTTGATAAAAGGATTCATGCCGGTCGCGACCATGGACGGAAACGTTCCAAGCAGATAGATCATCAGATAAGGACAGGCATAGTCAAAATTCTCACGGCCGGCACCAAACAGCGTGAGAATGGGTTTTGCAAAGATCAAACCGGTCAGCATCAGAAGGATTGAGCAGAGCGTCAGCATGGAAAATGAAGTATGCATGATCTGACAGGCATTTTCGTGATCACCCTTTCCACGCTCGATCGAAAAGAGCGGTGCACCGCCGCTTCCGAACAGGTTGCTGAAAGCAGTGATGATCACAATGATCGGAAAACAGAGTCCGACCGCTCCAAGAGCCGTTGTGCCGATATCCGGGATACGTGCAATATAGATGCGATCCACGATATTATAAAGCAGACTCAGAATCTGAGCGACCAGCATGGGCAGAGCCGCTTTTAAGATATTGTCGGTGATTTTTCCATTTTCAAAATCAATTTGTTTCAAAGTAAACCGTCCTTTCTTCGTTGGTGTTTCTGGTAGTTAAGTATAACATGAATCAGGCGAAATGGAAATGCCAGGTGTTTTGCTAAAATGCTTTCTGACAAAGAATATTAGTACATGTGCAAATAAACGAATTTCCCGAAAGGCACTTAAGCGAAAGTTTTTTCTTTCCAGTGGGAAAAACATAAATAGTTTCTTATTATTTGTGTTGACTTTAATTATGCTTTTGAAATGTATTGAAATAATGAGAGTTGTGTGTTAATATAATTTCAAAGCATATTTCTTAACATTCTTGGCATCCTGCCATCTATATTTTCTAAATTCACATTTCAGAAATTCATGCTTTTCAATCAAACAAATCAATTTAAAAAGCAGGAGTTTCAAACTGTGAAAAAGAAAGAACAAACAGATAGTATGGTATCACACTTTTGTACACTCCTGCATAAGGAGGTACAGCCTATGGCTCAAAAAGAACGAGCAACTGTAAATCGTAATTATAAAGATACGGTATTTCGCATGTTGTTTTCTGACCGGAGAAATTTATTGTCACTTTATAATGCAATCAGTGGTGCTCATTACGATGATCCGGAAAAACTGGAGATTGTCACACTGGAAAATGCTATTTATATGGGAATGAAAAATGATCTTGCTTTTATCATTGACACAGAGTTATTTCTATATGAACACCAGTCAACTTACAATCCTAATATGCCATTGCGTGATTTATTCTATATTTCGAGTGAATATCAGAAACTGGTGGATAAGAAATCCCTTTATTCTTCCGTATTACAGAAAATACCTGCACCACAATTTATCGTATTTTACAATGGAACAGAAAAGAAAAAATAAAGCGGAGGTAATTGCGATGAGTATTTTTGAATATGACAAAGAAGAGGAAGAACGGAAACTGCGAAAAGCTGAGTACGAGGCCGGTGTTGAATCTGGCATTGCGGAAGGCAAACGACTTGCACAAAAAGAGGGTACGATTGCCCTTAGCAGACTTGGATTGCCTGTTGAACAAATTGCAATGGCACTGCAAGTAGACGTAGAACTTGCAAAACAATGGATTGGTGATAAATAGCAAATAAAAAGTGACCGAGCTCTTTAGAGCGAGAGATGCTTCTTGTCCGAGGATTAATCTGACGAGAACAGTAGCGACCACCGTTCCGATATCTACGGAATCGAGCTGACCGGAGAAACGCCGAGGTTCAATTTTACGGACATCGAAACACCAAGTGTCATAATAAAAAGCCCGGCGATGGCATGGCTGTCAACAAACGAAAAGTCAATGAGAAAATTTCTTGTTAAGCACATTTGCACTTGATGAAAATGAGAAAATATGTTACTTTATTCAAACGTAAGTTTAAGTAAACTAACAAAAGATAGCCATGGAGGAAAAAAGAGGATGAAGCGATGGAAAAAGAATTTGCTGGTATTGGCTCTGCTGAGTTTTGCGGTAATTTTTGCTAACGTTACACCAAAGTATCATACCGTTTCAGCAGCGTCCAAAACCACGCTCAATTACAAAAAGAAAACACTGAGCAAAGGCCAGACCTTAAAGCTTAAGGTAAAAGGCACAAAGAAAAAAGTGAAATGGAGCAGCTCGAAAAAGAAAGTTGCATCCGTTACTTCAAAAGGAAAGGTTACAGCAAAGAAAAAAGGAAATGCTGTGATCACTGCAAAAGTTGGCAGCAAAAAATATCGCTGCAAGATTAAAGTAGTTCTGCCAAAGAAGCCGGCAGTCGATAATAATAAAACACCGGAGACACCGGCAACGGAAACCAAAACACCGGCAACGGAAACAGAAGCTCCGAAAACAGTTCTGGTAAAGGAAGCTCAGACAAAAGTTCTTGATCTTGGATACGCACAGTATCTGGTGGTAGCTTTTGAAGAAGGTTACGATGTGGAAAACTGCAGCGTTGCGGTAGATGGTGTGGATATCACAGGGGCTATGACCAAAGTTACCGATGACGGAAGCATTGTGAAATGGGAGCTGACAGGTTTAAATCCTGCAAAACTGGTTGTTACCAAAAAAGATGACCAGAAAACACAGGATGTTGTACTCAGTGACAATGAAAATCCGAACAAACCGGTTGTAAAAGCACAGGAACCGATGTATTTCCTGACACATGCAGCCATCCCGACCTGGGATTATCATCTGACCAACTACGACGAAGAAGGAAATGCAAGGGTTACTCCGAAAAAGGCAACCTTTGATCTGAAGGAAACTGCAAAAGAAGATGTGAAATATTATGCACCGGATGCAGAATTGAGCAAAAACGAAGATGCTGACAATCTGTACGGTGTGAGCGGAAACGTAGAAATTCTGTTCAACTACACAACACAGGCAGAAAAAGACTGGTTTGATACGATCGCAGACGAAGGTGCACTGGCACTGCTGTCAAACGATGAGAGCCTGAGCACGCTGAACGATCAGCTCGCTTATACAAAAGATACCACCGAACATGGTGGGAATGTAGTCGGAAGAATTACCATTCCGCTGGGACAGAGCAATTTCTATTCCAATGGACGTTACAAAGTACGCATCCGTTCCAATGGAAACAGAACCCTGATCGCATCCATCCATGTGGTAAATGCACAGACTCCGTCCATGAAGATTTCTGAGACAGGTGCGATCAAATCCGGACAGAATGTTCATTTCCAGGTAGAAAACATGGTATACGGCATCACCGTTCCGGTTGAAATGGTAACACTGAAAACCCCGTCAGGAGAAGTAAAAACACTGGAAAAAATCACAGACTGGTATCTGATCGGAAATACCTTTGTACTGTATAACGATGTAAATGCAGAAGGTGGAAGAAACAACATCGAACAGCCGGGTGTGTACACACTGACGGTATACTCAAATGGCTTTAAGACCATGAGCAAATCTTTCACTGTTGCAGGCAAAACAACAAAAGCTGCAAAAACAGCAAAGACTTATGATGTTGTGACAAGAGCGACTTCAGGCGGAAACTCCGGAAGCAGCAGCGACGGTGAAAGCGGAAACTCTGTTATGCCGGCAAATCTGGCATTTTCTGAGGATCTGATCTCCAATGCAAAGATCCTGACGGCACTGGATGTGAAGAATGCTTCGGCAGAAGCAGTTGCAGAACGCTGGGATAATCAGATCACAGCATGCGATGCCGTTTATGGCGAAGACGGAGTTGTATTCTACGATTATACAAGCTATTATGATGCTGTTCAGGAAGCAAAATTAAACGGACAGTATCTCTCTTTTGAAGATTATGTTGCAGATGAAAATGCAGTTACTACAGAAAACCGTCCATACGCAGTTAAGGTGGTTCTGGAAGATGGTCTGCTTGGAGAAACACAGTACAACGGATCTTACAAAGGAAAAGAAGCACCGGTCCTGACACTGGATGCGGATGCAGAATTTGTTGCAGAAGGCAAAGATCTTGTACTGACAGGCCAGGATGCAAGAACAGCAGAATACTTTGAGAAAATTACCGGAATTTATGTGAATCAGAGCCGGAAAGAACTGACAGAAGATCAGTACAGCGTAGAGGACGGCAAACTGGTGATCAAAGATTCTGTTCTGACACTGGGAACAAATACCGTAGAGATCAAAGCAGAAGGATTCAAAAACAATACACTTTCGGTTGAGTATAAAAAAGTTCTGGAAGAGAATTTAAGTCTTGTTTCTGACAAAGAACAGTACAACAGAGGCGAGAATGTGGTTCTGACCGTAAATGGTTCCGAAGGCGATTTCCTGAAGAACTTAAATGCAGTCAAAGTAGATGGAAAAAACATTTATGCAAAAGGTGTTGCAGGATCTGATTATTACTATGAAGCAGCAGAAGATCTGAAATCCATCACCATTTACGATAACGGAAACCTGTTCAACCAGAACAAAGCATATACCCTGACTCTGGAAGCAGAATATTATGAAGCTCTGGAAACAGAGATCACCGTACAGGGTGAAGAAAAAGATGTTCCGGCATCAGAGCCTATGATCAGCAAAGACGAAGACGGCCAGACTTATCTGGTATCCTTTGGAACACCGACAAACTTTGTAGGCTGGAAAAATAAAGTAACCTCGATCACTGTAAATGGAACAGCCTATACAGAAGCAGGCTGGTTTGGCATGTCAGAGAATCAGTTTAAATGGGAAACAGACGGATACGGAAATCAGGTCCTGAAACTGAAAGTGGACAGCGAATTTGATGAAAATGCCGACAATACCTTTACGATCAAAGCAGAAGGCTATAAAGATCTGGTACTGCCGCTGGTTGTAAATGTGATCAAAAAACTGACACCGCCACAGGCGGTTTCCTGCCAGAAAACTATCTTCTCAGATTACTATATCGTTTCCTTTGGCTATGGTTCTGAAATCGAACAGTGGCAGAATCAGATCACAGGCATAAAAGTAAACGGAACAGAGTATAGCCTGGTAACTTCTTCCTTCAGCGTAGGTGATACGACAACCTACTGTCTGCTGAAAAACGATGGTCAGATTTATGTTGGAACAAATGCAGTTGCAGATGGAGAAAATACCATTGAGATTTCCGCAGAAGGATATGAAGACTGTACCGTCACCTTTACCAAATAAAAATTTTGCGGAGGTTTTAGAATGTGCAAATGAACGAATTCCCCGAAGGCACGCTCTCG
>OGGI01000794.1_pt1 | contig 27127 bp, 18 predicted proteins | sample 1571051 | NCBI WGS metagenome assembly OGGI01 (sample SAMEA2582075, study PRJEB24529) | metagenome | biome: Human gut stool | place: China | collected 2011 | reverse complement strand
ATGAAGGTTGCGGTGCCGGTGTTTCCATGCTTACGGCATTGTTTGTAGCGGATAACTTAATAAAAGGATGTCTTAAATTTCACCCCATTTGTATGAGCAGCTTTCGAAGTAAAACCGCTCTCCGGAATCCGATGCGTAAAACGCCCCAGTTCCAATTCATTCATCGTCACATCATTCGGGATACTCACCAAAACATCTTTATCGTCGGAACAGGCGATCAAACCTGCCCACATCATGATTATAGCTAAAAATTTTCTCATCATTTTAAATTTTAACATAGAAATAACTCAACTTTTATTTCCCTAATCCCGGGTTCTGATCCGCCAATTTGTTCTTCAACCGTTCGTCTTCAGGAATCGGCCAGCAATATTTATCTGCCGAAAAATCAACATCTTGTTTCAACGTATAAATCCAGGGTTTATTCTGAGCCGGACTGGCATCGGTATCATTGATAAAACGTAAAGATGCAAAGTATTCGCTCCCGTTTTCAAGGAATTGTTCCACACAGATCTCCCGGAAAATCGTCCGTAACAATTCTTTTTTAGAAGAAGCCGACAAAGCAGGCAATACCGGATTGGTTCGTTTGGAACGCATTTCATTCAGCGGAGCCAAAGCATCGGCAACGGAATAATCGTCCAGCCGGGCTTTCAATTCGGCTTCCATCAGATAAAGTTCGGCATAACGAAAATAATAAGCCGTATAAGGAGCATCGGGAGTATCGTTCCGTCCTCCATGATACAGTTTCTTCAATGCCCAAACATTTTTTGTATCCCAGGTTTCCGGAGCCCGAACCGAGTCCATGACCACCGTATAGCGGGGATCTTCCTTGATCCAACCGTCGAAGATATCGTAATAGGTATTGTTATATCCTATAGCATAAGAATAGGTAAACTCACTCCAGGCACAATTGGTAATATCCCCCATATAACGGGTCCACAATACTTCCCCGGATTCCCAACCTTTCTCGTACATTTCAGCCAGATCGGCTTCCATTTTCCAGCTACCCGGAGCATCTTTCTTCACAGTAAGCACCAAATCCAGCGCATCTTTCAAGTCCTGTACATCACCGCGCATCACTCCCCGGTTCAATAACAACTTCGCTTTCAATACCTGTGCCAATTGTTTCGATAAATAGCGGGGAGTAGTAAAATCGGGTAAATACTTCAACCCCGGTTCCAAATCTTCAAAAATTTTCTGATAAGATTCTCCGACAGTGATTCGGGGAACCTGCAAATTACTCAGATTGGACATCTGATCGCGGTATAAAATACCATAAGCACAGTCGTCGGCTTCCCACCAGTGTCCGAACATCCAGAATAAATTAGCATAAGCCCAGGCCCGCATACATCTGGCCTCGGCGATCAAAGCCTCTTTTGTTTCGGGCGAAGGATATAACTTTACATCCAGATTAGTCAAAGCGATAACTGCAGCATTCGCTGAATTTACCAACCCATACCAAGATTGCCAAATCGCCCCGAAATCATTGCTGCCTTCTTTATAGGTCATATTGTAATTCGGATTATTATAATTCCATACTCCAGCCTGCGAAGCCCACCTTCCAGCCAGTTCTCCACCGAAATTAGACGATTTCGCAATAACAGAATACATACCGTTGATAATATTCTTCGCTCCGTTATAATCCGTCACTGCGTTCTCCAAAGTCAAATTATATTTCGGACTCTGATCCAGAAAATCATCGCAGGAAGCCAATATTCCGGCCAAAAATAAGATTAGGTATATCGAATAAGTTCTCATATTCAGCTTATTTTAATGTTAATTTGATTCCAAAATTATAGGTACGGGCAGAAGGATAGGTACTATAGTCGATTCCCATGTTATAAAAAGCACTATAAGTAGTACTAAAATTCCCCTGTGGGTCCATACCCGGATATTTCGTCCAGGTAAACAGGTTTGTGGCCTGGAAAGTGAATTCCACTGCATTCAAAATACTATTTTTATAGAGGTGTTTCGGTAAACGATAAGATAAATTCAATGCGGTCATCCGCAGATAGGAAGCATCGTGAATATATCGGTCGGTAATAATACTGTTACTCCCCCAACCATAATACATCGCCCGTGGATAAGATGCATTTACCCCGGGATTCACCGTCCAGGAATCCAATATCCGGTTAGAAGTATTATATACATTCATATCTCCTGAACTATTTTTTTCTTCGTCCCAAAAACGATCCCCTCCGACAGAATAAGAAAATACAGCATTCAACATCAATCCTTTCCAATACAACGTACTACCGAATCCTCCGAAGAAATCCGGATTCGCATTTCCGATCACAGTACGATCGCCATCGGCAGTGATTTGTCCGTCCCCATCCAGATCCATAATATACACATCTCCCTGACGTTCATAATTATAATCGTCCCGATAATATTTCAGGGTTCCGGTTTTCGGATCGACGGTCTTCAAACCGACCAGTTCTTCATTAGTCATAAATAAACGACCGGCATCTTTATAGCCGTAGAATCTCCCGGTTTCACCTCCTTCTTCTATTTTAAAATAATCATAAGCTCCGCCACCGAAATAACCGTCTGAACTGTTTAACTTTTCCAGGGTTGTCCGATTACGGGCAATGTTAAAATCGACATTCCAGGTCAGGTCTTTTTGTACATTTTTGATAATATCTACCCGGACATCGAACTCGATTCCCCGGTTTTTCAATGAACCGATATTTTGATAAACACTAGAGAAAGAAGAGGAAGTCGGTACAGGATCGCTATACAATAAGTTATCTACTTTTTTCTGATAATATCCCAAAGTACCCCGTATCCGGTCGTCCCAGAAACCATAATCCAAACCGACTTCTTTCTGTATCTGTTCTTCCCATTGCAGAATATCATTTCCTAAAGAAGAGGGTACGATGCCGGCAGCACCGTTATAGGTTGCCGATCCCATTAATGTCCGCCAATCATAGGCTCCCAGATTCTGTGATCCGGTTTTTCCGACAGATCCCCGTAATTTCAGATAAGAAACGATATTGGAATAATCTTTCATAAAATTTTCTTCGGTAATGATCCAGGCAACCGCACCGGAAGGGAAATATCCCCAACGTTTATCCGGGCCGAACTGAGAAGAACCGTCTGCCCGGAAATTCAGGGTCAGTAGATAGCGATTGTTGAATTTATATTCCAAACGCGATAAGAAAGAAGCCAAAGTATTAGAACTGTAACTACTGGAAATACTATTCTTTTTAGCAGCACTGTTTAAATTAGTCAAAACCTGGTCATCGGGGAAACCGCTACCGGAAGCTTTCAACCCATCTGATTCATACTTCTCGATAGAAAAGCCGACCAATCCCACCAAACTATGCTTCTTCCAGGTATTCACATAATTCAACGTATTGTCCCACATGTAAGTATAGCTTTCATTTTTACTGACACTGGCAGAACTTTCTGCTCCATCATACCAGGCAATGGTATAAGTGTTGTATTTATTCACATTATATTGAACCGTACCGGAAGTACGGAAAGTCAATCCTTTGATAATATCCCATTCCAATCCTAATGTTCCGGAAAAATTCCGTCCTTTGGCTTCATCGGTATCCATCAGTGATAATAACGGGTTTTTCGTATAGTAATCGATCATATTGATTGTTCCGTCTTCATTATAAGCAGGCACATCCGGCCGCATATCGAGAATTTCACCGATCATATTGTCTTTATCATTAGCCGTACGGGCTGTAGCTCTCAAATCCAATTTAAACCGAATAATATCCCGAACTGCAGCATCAAAATTAAAACTACCCCCCAACATTTTGGAATTACCACCTTTGACGATACCTTTCTGGTCTTTGTAATAGATAGAAGCACTATAAGAAGATTCTTTGGAACCTCCACGTATCCCTATACTGTAATCCTGGGTGGCAGCATTCCGGGTCATCAGATCCCACCAATCGGTATCTCCATTTCCATAAGCATCTTTCAGATAGAACTCATCGGTCAGGGAATGTAAATCAAACTGGCTATGATTAATGTGAGAATTAAAATAAGTTTCGTCCACATATTTTCTGGTGAAATAGTCCAGTGAACCTCTCGTAAACAAACTCATCGCACAAGCAGCTTTCGACACCCGGATATACTCATCTGCGGTCAATACCCGGAAATCATTGGCATTCATCGTCTGTATTCCATAACGGGCAGAGAACTCCAATTGAGGCTTCATACCAGCTTTTCCCCTCTTCGTAGTCACCAATACGACACCGTTAGCAGCCCGCGAGCCATAAATAGCTGTAGCGGAAGCATCTTTTAAGATATCGATACTTTCTACATCGGTCAAATTTAAATTATACAACGTATTGGATACATCTCCGGAAGTACTGGCATTATACTCGGGAACTCCGTCGATCACCCACAATGGCTGTGAATCACCCGACAGAGAAGAAGATCCCCGGATAATAACAGACACCGGTGAAGTCGGGGAAGCCGAACTGATCATCACATTTACTCCCGGTGCTTTTCCCTGAAGCATAGACTGTATCGTCGCCCCCATCGGAGCCGTTTCCATATCCTTACTTCCCAAACGGGTAACCGCACCCGTCATATCCTTTACCTTTGTCGTTCCATATCCCACCGCAACCGCTTCTTCCAAACGGTTCATCTCTTCTTCCAGGGTTACATCGATTACATTTTTAGGCCCCACAGTCACTTTCTGTGATTTCATTCCCATAAATGTAAAATTTAGTGCCAGATCAGGCGCCTCGGGACATTCCAGGGAATATTTCCCTTCATTATCGGTAGCCACACCGATGGTGGTACCGTCGACCAAAATAGTCACGCCCGGCAGAGGATCTCCACTCGTATCGGTCACTTTACCGGAAATCTTCCTCATTCGTACCTGCGGGACATTTTCCGACTGGCGGCTACGACGAATCACAATCGCATTATTCTCCCGGACGTATTTCAAATCGGTACCTTCCAGGCATTTGTTCAATATCGCATCTACCTGCGTATTTTTCATGTCGATATCGATTCCTTTCACCGAAGCAATATCCTCATCGCTATACATAAACACCAGCTGTGTCTTCTCTTTCAATTCCCAAAGAATTTCTTCCAGAGAAGCATTTTGTTTTTTCAAACTGACTGTTTGTGCACTCGCTAAAGCGAACACCTGGGACATAACACATAAAAGAAGTACGAATGTAAGCTTCATCCGTAGCAGAACTTTAGACAATTTTCCCGAATAAGAGAAACTGCCGTTTCGGTTTTTCTTCATACTTTTGTAATTGGTTAAGTTTAACTATGTTATTAACTAAAGAAGGGCCGGAAATTTTTGACGCCGATTCCGGTCCTTATTTTTTATTTCCAACTGAATGTGATTACATTGCCTTTCCTGTCCACAACCACTTTGTCCATGGCCCGGATCAGTCCGAGTATGGTATCGATATGATCGTAACGCCCCAGATTAGCGGACAGACGTAAATTCCTCACATCTGCGCCGCTATAAAACACTTCGATATCGTACCAACGGGCAAGCGTATTCATTACTTCTTCCAGGCGTTGTTTTCTAAAAACAAACATTCCTTCCGTCCAATCGGTATATAAACGGGTATCTACTTCTTTCACCTCGATTTGCCCGGTGAGTTTATCTAAAGAAAACTGCTGGGAAGGTAAAAGCCGGAAAGCACGTATCTTGTTTTCCGGTCCGGTAACCGTCACCGCTCCTTCCAGCAAAGTTGTATGCACAATTTCTTCCTCGGGATAGGATTTCACATTAAAACGGGTTCCGGTCACTTGTATGTGCATGTGTTCCGTTTCTACGATAAAGGGCCATTCCGTCGCTTTTTTCACTTCGAAAAATGCTTCTCCGCGCAAATATACCCGCCGCTCGTTCCCCACAAATTTTACCGGATAACGCAATTCGGAACCACAATTCAGCCAAACTTCGGAACCATCGGCTAAATATATTTTATAGTCGGCACCGGCAGGGATTTTCACCGTATTGTAAACCAACTCTTCGTAGGAATCGACGGTATAAGTAAGTGTATCCTGCCGATAAGCCAAATAACTTTGAGTAGAGTTGCTGATGTGTATGCCATTTTCTTCCCGTAGCTCGACAATTTGTTTTTCCAAATCGATACGCTGTCCATTAGCTAAAATCAATTCCGCACTTTTTTTACCGATTAATTCCGCCTCCCGGACCACCTTCACCGTTTCTATTTCTGTCGGCTGCCAAAGCGTACCGATCAGGAGGAATATAAGGACACTGGCAGCAACGACACATATTCTCCTCATTCCCCATCTGCTTTTCTTTTGGACATTTACTTCAAACTGTTCCCACTCTTTTGCCAAGTCAATCATCTCCCCTTTATCCACTCTGAGGTAAGCTTCCCGATAGTCTCTCACTCTTTCAAACAGCAGTCGGTGATCATTATCCAGCAACCATTCCTGAAATTTTTTCTCTTTCAAAGTTTCAGGATGTCCAAGGTGTTCCAATAGGTATTCCAGCTCTTGAGAATCTAACAACAACATAAAGGTTCGATTCTTTTTGTGGGTTTCCGCAGAAAGAATAACGGACAGATGATAATGGATAATAGACAATTATTGGAAACTACACTTCCGTTAAATAAAGAAAAATGAGAAAAGAAAACGAGAATAAAATTACTGACAATCAATGCAATATATCCTATTCTTCGGGTATACTGCTTCATTGTCGATTAACCAGGAGCCTGCGGGGTCTAATAAATTTATAAACATTATGAACTTTATAAACTTTCAACTAAATTAATCAAACGTTTATTTGGTAATAAACTACTCATAATAAACACAGGAAAGGAGTAAAAATGGGTGAAGTAAAATTGATTTTTTTTATTTTGAATCCCCAAAATGAAACATTACCCCCGTCCCTTTGTTTCTTTCCATCCAAATGCAGTAAAAATATTTTTTTACAACGGGGTGGTAACTCGTCTATCGTCTTGAAAAGCCATCGATAGATCTCTTCTTCCATGACATCATAATCGTCCAGTTCCGGATTCTCAGGATGCAACTGTCTGTAAGCAGCATATTTTTCCTCGACTTTTTTATGCTTTATTTGTTCTATGAATATTTCCTCTTTTTGTTTTCATCCTAAGCTGCCAATGAAAAACAAAAATAATGCTTTTTAGAGGATTAGAAAGCAAGGAGTTCATAGTTAATTCTAAAAATTCAAAAGAAAAGCTGTGTGAATGCTCGATTCACACAGCTTCGCTTCTATTTCGGACAGAACTATTTACCTACTTTTTAGCAAACATAGATTCGATATATTGTTCCATTTGCTTTGCCATGTCTTTATCCTCACATTTGGCTACCAGTTTCTGACCGATCTTTTTCCAACGGTTGATCTGCAGAGGAGTAGCTTTTTCTTTTGCTCCGGCAATTATCGAGAATGGGAATTCTTCCGGAGAAAGGTTATTCACTTCTTTTTCACAGACTGTAAGCAGCTGATTCGGATTATTGGCTAAGAGTGCTTTAGCGATATTGATCTGCCCTACCAATGATTTTTCATTTTTCAATTTCAGACCGACAATCTCTTTCTTCATCTGATCCAGGTCGGCAGCTGTTGTCGATTTATCCCGTCCGTAGAAAATCATCATCAATTTACGTTGATACCCACTGGACAGTCGTTTATCGACAGCTTCTTCCGTATTATTTTGTGCAAACTTCTCCCGGTTTGCCAACAAATATTCATAAGCTTCAGAGCCTGCCGGAGCTAAATCAGGATTATTGAAAATAAACCAATAATCAGCCGATACTTTCTCTTCATCGGTGAGTTGTCCATACAATTCTGCAGCTACTTTCGAAGCATCCGGAGAATACATAGAAATCAAACTTTCCACATATTTAGCCAGGAATTCCTTATCCCGGGCTCCTTCTGCATATTTTGCTTCCAGTACACCGGTTGCTTTATTATCGTCGAAAGCATCCTTTACCCGTTCGATAAACCGGTCCGGTTCACCACCGCCGACAAATTTATGACGCACGGTTCCATCCGTATTCAGAATGACAAAAGTAGGATAAGCGCGAACACCGAATTTTTTAGCTAATTCAGGTCCTTCTCCTTTTTCCATATCATATTTAACACAAATGAATTTCGGATTCATATAATCTCCCATTTTCTCCTGTGGGAAAACAGTGTTACTCATATATTTACAAGGCCCACACCAGGAAGTATAACAGTCGACAAAAATCTGTTTACGCATCTTAGCAGCCTTTTCTACTGCCTGTTCAAAAGTCAGGTCCTGGAAATTAACCCCTACATGAGCTAAATTCTTCCAGGATTCCACATAATATTCCAGGTAATTTTTCATTTCGCTATTAGCCGGGTTAGCCATCATTTTTTCAGCGGCAGCAACCATACGGTTATAATCTGCCTTAGTCGCTTTATCCCGCATAGCTCCGAAAGCCATCAGCATAGACGATAAATCGTTTCCGGTCAATGTAGCAGCGTTTTCTTCCACTTTAGATACCAACTGATTCACATCTCCCTGAGCCACCAATCCGGCGATATCACATAAAGACAACAAATCGTTCTTTTTCTGAAGATCCAATTTACCGATCTGTTGTTTCAGTTCATCCAAAGATACGGTTTGTCTTTCTTTATTTCTATTAAGGTGTGGAAATAAAGCCCGGCTATAAGCAGAGAATAAAAATTCATCCAATTTTTCTTTCCCTATATTTTTTTCGAAGGTCGGAATATTGGCCAAAATCAAATTAAAATCGGGAGTTCCAACCGTACAAGTACCGTCCTCAAACAAGGGCCAGTATTCTTTTTTCAATTTATCTTTCTCGGTGATCTGAGACAGTAATTCTTTTTTTACCTGCTCTGCTTTTTTCTGATCGTAAGCATCATCTAAAGCGACCTTATAAGCCAATAATTGCTTTTTATTCATTTTTCCTTTTTCGTACTGTTGATTCAGATACAGCAAGGAAGTCTTTTCATTCAACCCTTTCTTTACTCTTTCGATAAAAGGTTCCAGTTCATCTCCACCGACGACAGCATGTTGTACCGTTCCGTCCGGACGGATAATAAAGAAAGAAGGATAAGCCCGCACACCTAATTTGTTTTTCAATTCTTTCCCTTCTCCCTGTTCCATATCGAACTTCACACAGACAAAACGAGGATTAAAAAATTCTCCGGCTTCTTTCATCGGGAAAATCTTTGTTGTCATCATCTTACATGGACCACACCAAGTTGTGTAACAATCAACGAAAACCAGTTTCTTTTCTGCTTTAGCTTTAGCTAATGCTTCATCAAATGTCAGATGCTGGAAATCCACTCCCGTTTGCGCAAAAGCCATTACGCTTAGCACCAAACACATCATCAAAGGAATTAATTTTTTCATAATATGATTTAAATAGTTTTGGTAAATGATGATGCAATTTACAAAATGGGATTCAATTAAAGTCTAATTTCTTCCATCTTAACCTATATTTGTGATATCCACGATAGTCCTCTAACATTTTATTAAGAGTTGTTGTCTCTTTTTTTTACAAAACCCAGTCTCCCAAAAACGACAGGCGACCGATACGGCCGGTTAGAAAAAATCAAAAGAGAAATTAAAATAATCGATTTATTGAAAGAGTAAAAATGAATAAATGTTTCCTGATTCGGGCTTTTTAATGTAATTTTGTCAGAAGACCTGTAACTTTTACAGGTCCGGAAGAAAATATGAACAAGATAGCTGAATATGGAAGATATACAAGCGATCAAACAACGATTTGAAATCATCGGTAACAATCCGGGTTTAAATCGGGCCATCGATATTGCCACTCAGGTAGCCCCGACAGATCTATCTGTACTAATAACCGGAGAGAGTGGGGTCGGAAAAGAAATTTTCCCCCGAATCATCCATGCATACAGCACCCGCAAACATGCCCAGTATATAGCGGTAAACTGCGGTGCGATCCCCGAAGGGACGATCGACTCCGAACTCTTCGGTCATGAGAAAGGGGCTTTTACAGGGGCCGTATCCGACCGGAAAGGGTATTTCGAAGTAACAGACGGCGGAACTATTTTTCTGGATGAAGTGGGAGAATTGCCCCTACCTACGCAAGCCCGTTTATTAAGGGTACTGGAAACCGGTGAATTTATCCGGGTAGGTTCTTCCAAAGTCCAGAAGACCAACGTCCGGGTCATCGCAGCCACCAACCTCGACATCCCGCAAGCGGTGAAAAACGGGAAATTCCGGGAGGACTTGTATTATCGCCTGAATACCATTCCCATTACCATCCCTCCTTTACGTGAGCGTAAAGAAGATATTCCCTTGTTATTCCGGAAATTTGCCGCCGATTTTGCCGAAAAATACCGGATGCCCGCAATCCGATTAACGGAAGATGCCGTTAAAGTCCTACAAGATTTCCGTTGGCCGGGAAATATCCGCCAACTGAAGAATGTAACGGAACAAATCTCTGTCATCGAACAGGAACGCATAGCAGATGGAGCCACGTTGCGTAAATATATACCGGAAAACGATCCGATGTTGCCGACACTGACAGGCGGCCACGATAAAGGAGATGCCAGCTTTGCTTCAGAAAGAGAGATCTTGTACAAAATCCTTTTCGACATGAAAAAGGATATGAACGACCTGAAACGTCTGGTTTATGATCTGATGCAAAACGAACCTCAGCAAGAGACGGTGGTAACCGAGCCGACCACTTCTCTGGTATTGCGGAATCTCTATAACCAGGAACCGGGACAGTTTTCCCCGGCTCCCAGTCCGACAATGATCAATCACCGGGAAGATCGTATCCAGGATACCGAAGCAGTCATCGAAGAGTCCTTTTCCATCGAAGAAAAAGAAAGAGAACTGATCCTCAAAGCACTTGAAAAAAATCACGGTAAGAGGAAACTGGCCGCCAAAGACTTGGGCATATCCGAACGAACCCTATACCGGAAGCTGAAAGAATACAATCTGGAAAATTAGATCGTTATTTCATAAAGCAGCTTGTAGGGGTGATAACCTTGTTCCAGAGCAATCCGTCCGAAGGCGGATAGTGCCCCATGCAGGGAATCGTTGCCGACGACTTTGCGAAAACCGAAACAGAGCTGAATCCATGTCTTCCGGTAGTAAATTAACGTGAGTTCGATGAATTATAGTTGTCTGCAAATTTGATGATTAGCGAAAATTGCTATATTCACCGAGGATAAAGTTACAGAATTATTTTGCATGGCAGATGACTTCTGCAAGTTTTCTAACGCTATGATGGGAAATATACGCTAAAATCAGACAATAAACGGCAGTATCACCGCGATTGCGTTATTCTGAATTCATAGAACTCACGTTAAATTAAATTGTTACTTCAAACAAGTGAAGTATACGGATACAAAAGATGGTAAGTTCGATCCTTCTATTAGCAATTCAATTTTCTAATCCCGGAATAAATTTTTAGCTTTGTTGTCAAAATAGGGTTATGGAGACGAGGCTATTCATACAGGGAGTAAATTTGAAAGAGGATCAGGCTTGGAAAGAACTGTATAATTATTTTTATGCTCCTTTATGTTGTTATTCCGCCCGGCTCATCGGCGACGAAGATGCCGCTGAAGATATTGTACAGGGATGTTTACTACGGTTATGGCGCTCATCGCTCTGTTTTCAAGATATCAAAATCATTACTTCTTATCTTTATCGTTCTGTTTATCATGCTTCTTTAAATTTTCTTCGTGACCGGCAACGGGCTCACAAGCTTCATGAAAAATGGATGAAGCAGACCTACGAGTCTGAAGTGGCAGCAATTGCAGGAGCGATTGAAGAGGAAGCCATCTCCCGTTTCTATCAGGCCATTTCCCGTCTGCCGGAACAACAAAGAGAAATTCTCTTACAAAGTGCAAATGGAAAAAAAATCAGAGACATCGCTCTTTCGCTCGGTATCTCTGAAAATACGGTTAAGACTCAGAAAAAGAGAGCTTATTTCTTTTTGCGGGAACAGCTTGGCGAATTGTGGTTGTTCGTATTGCCTCTGTTGTTTAAATAACGATTCCATATTTTTTTTAATTTTTTGTCACCCGTTTTTTCTTTCGTGGTGTCTGTATGTACTTTTAAACCGAAAATGATGAAGTGGGAAGACATAACAGATGAAGCCCGAAAAGCAACAGAACAGGCACTGACCGATTTATTGACTGAAAACCGGAAAATATCCGGAGATCAGTTGTCAATCCGTCTGCAAGATCCGGCTTATTTGGAAAAAAATCGCAACAACGGAAACGTTATTGCGGAGAAGAGGCTTTCAGGCAAATGAAACGTCGGGAGGCAAAACGCCGGAAAATCCGTTTATGGATCCGGTCTGCCAGTGCGGCATGCATTCTGATCGCCGGAATATTGGTCATTGTGCCGAAACAAAAAACAGAAGTCTTACCATTGGCCGGTCATTCTATTCCGGAAATCCGTTCTGCCGAAATGAAGGCTTTGCTGATTAAAACCGATGGAGAACAAGTGATGCTGGGAAAAGAAAGCCGGCAACTGAAAGAAAAAAACGGAATGCTTATTGCCATCGATTCCGGAGGACTGGAATATCCGCTCCAGAAACAATTTGTTTCCCATACCACCGATTACAATGAATTGATCGTTCCCCGGGCAGGAATGTATTGTTTAAGTTTGTCCGACGGAACCCGTGCCTGGCTGAATGCCGACAGTCGTCTGAAATATCCTGTGGTTTTTGCAGAAAACGAGAGGAGAATCCGATTGAGCGGTGAAGGCTATTTCAAAGTAGCCAAAGATACCCAGGCACCGTTTATCGTAGAGACCGATTTAGGCGAAATCCGGGTAATGGGAACAGAATTTAATGTAAAATGTTATCCCGACGAAACTATTATAGCTACTACCTTGGTGAATGGGAAAGTCAGTTTCATCAACTCAGAAGTTCCGGAAAGGATACTCGCCCCCGGTCAACAACTTCTTTTCGAAAGAGGGAACCAGGAAGCTGAAATCCGCCAGGTCAATGTCTGTAATTATATCGGTTGGAAAGACAATCAACTGATTTTTCATAAAGAAACCCTTGAAGAAATCATGCGGATCTTAGCCCGATGGTATGATATCGAAGTTGTATTTGAAAACAATGACTTAAAACAATTGGAATTCTCCGGGAACCTGAATAAATATACCGACATCGAAACTTTTTTCCGTTTATTCGGAATAGGCGCGAATGTCCGTTTTCAGCTTTCCGGCAGGACGGTGTATATCAAAAGTGCTGAATAAAAACAAAGAGTGCGGTCAGCGTCCAACTTTTCGCACTCTTTGTACATTCCATATTACTAATTTAAAATTTATAACATGTACGACAAATTTATGAAAAAAAAGCACTGGAAAAAAACTTTTCTAGTAATGCGTCTGAGTTGCTTTTTGGCCTGCTGGCTAACTCTTTCTGCCTTCGGGACAGTCTTTTCCCAACAGAAGTTGGTAAATCTGAAAGTTGTCGCCGAATCGTTAAGTAATGTCTTGATGCAAATCAAAGATCAGACAGGAGTAAAAATTCTGTACAACGAAAATTTACTGAAAAATTACGAAAACATTAATCTGGATTTAAACAATGTGAAGGTTGAAGAAGCTCTGCGACAAGTGCTGGCAAACACCCGCTTCGAATATGAGGTGACAGACGGTGTCATTGTGGTGAAAGAAAAGAAAAACAGTTTTCCGCAACAAAAAACAGTACGGATACAAGGTAAAGTAAGCGACGAGGACGGGGCACCCCTCCCCGGCGTAACGGTTTTAATCAAAGGCACGACACTGGGAACTGCAACAGATATGGATGGAAAATATTCTCTGTCCGTCCCGGAAGGTAATTATATTCTCCTGTTTACCATGGTAGGTATGAAAACCCAGGAAGTAACCCTGAAAAATCAAACCGAATTGAATATAATCATGCAACACGAAACAAGCGAGATGGACGAGGTGGTGATAACGGGATACTTCAACCAGGCGAAAAACAGCTTCACCGGAGCAGCCCGTACCATTACGGCCGAAGAGTTGCAAGCAGGAGGCAACCAAAATATCCTAAGTGCACTACAAAATATCGATCCCTCTTTTGTCAAGCTGGAAAATAATCAGCTGGGATCGAATCCGAATGCCATCCCCGATTTCCAGATCCGCGGAGCCGGAAGCATCAGTGGCATGCGCGACGAGTATAGCGGTAATCCGAATATGCCGGTGTTTATCGTCGACGGTTTCGAAACTACAGCGGAAAAAGTATTCGATATGGATCCTTACCGGGTGGCAACGATCACCTTATTGAAAGATGCTGCAGCGACAGCGATTTACGGTTCGCGAGCCTCCAATGGTGTAGTGGTCATCACCACAACGGCTCCGGCCAGCGGAAAGATGGCGGTGAGCTATAATGGGGATGCTACATTTTATATGGCGGACTTAAGTGCCTATAATTTATGTAATCCAGAGGAGAAATTGGAACTGGAAGTACTGGCGGGATTGTATGATGTGGAAAAAAAGCAGTATTTCAATTATGGCAGTAAGTTTGCAGATCAAGCCGTCATGCAGAGAGCCTATAACTGGCGTTTGGCTAATATTAGAGAAGGAGTAAACACTTATTGGTTGGATAAACCACTAAATAGTCTGACCGTAGCACATAAACACTCTTTGCGTTTGGACGGAGGAAATGATTATATTCGTTATGCCATGGAGGTGAACTATAATAATACCCCCGGTGTGATGAAAGAATCCGGACGCGAACGTCTCGGATTGGGGTTGGAATTGCAGTATATTTACAAGAATCTGACTTTCCGCAACCAGTTGAATTATTCGCGGGTGAAAGCGACCAACTCACCTTATGGCAGTTTCAGCGAATATACCCGATTAAATCCTTACGTAAAATACAAAGATGAAGACGGTAATTATATTTATGAACTGGAAGCAGAAGACAGAAGAAGCAATACAGGAAGCTATAAATTTTTTATTTACAATCCATTGTATAATACGACATTGGATGTCAGAGATGAATCGCGCTATAATGACCTGACCAACCTGTTCGGCATCGACTGGCAGATTATCGAAGGGCTGCGGTTGAAAGGCAGTTTCTCTTTCACGTTGCAGAATACTTCGGCGGATGTCTTTAAACCGGCAAAGCATACTGATTTTGCTACTTATACTGGTGACGATTTTGACCGCCGGGGCTCCTATTCGGCTTCCCGCGGGGATGTGTTCGATTATGACGCTTCGCTGGTGTTGAGTTATTTCTGGCAGGCAAACAAGCATGTCATCAATGCCAATTTAGGATGGAACGCCAAACAGAGCCGGACGAAAGAGTTTTCCGTTATGGCGGAGGGCTTTCCGAACGAACGCCTGGATTACATCAGTTTCGCCACGCAGTACCAGAAGAACGGCTCTCCCTCGGGTAATGAGTACACCTCCCGTCTGGTGGGTTTCCTCGGCAACCTGAATTACAGTTGGGACGAGCGTTACCTGTTCGACCTCTCTTTCCGTGAGGACGCCTCCTCGCAGTTCGGTGCGGACAAGCGTTGGGCACCGTTCTGGTCGGCGGGTTTGGGCTGGAACCTGCACAATGAGCATTTCATGGAAGGCGTGGATTGGCTGCAGCAATTCAAAATCCGCGGTTCCTACGGTCTGACGGGTAGTCAGAACTACGATCCATACCAAGCAATCACAACGTATGAATACCTCACCCAAGACCGTTACCACTTTGCCGTGGGGGCTATCGCCAAAGCAATGGGCAACCGTAACCTGGCTTGGCAGCGAACCTGGCAACAGAACTACGGGTTGGATCTGACCTTGTGGAAAAACCGAATCGATATCTCTGCCGATTATTACATCAAAACCTCTAAAGACGTATTGACAGCTGTTACTTTAGCCCCATCTCTTGGCTTTTCTTCTTACATGGACAATCTGGGAGAGGTGGAAAACCGCGGATATGAATTGAGTTTGCGAGCTACATTAATTCGTGACCAGTCTAAGAAGATTTTTTGGAGCGTGAATGGCTCGGCTATCCACAACAAAAACAAATTACTGAAAATTTCGAATGCTCTGAAAGCTTATAACGAAACCTCGGATAGTGAACTGGATAAAGAACCTAACACTGATGGTAAGAAATCGGAAGTCAACCGTCCTCGGGTACGCTATGTGGAGGGGGCTTCTATGAACTCTATTTGGGTGAATCATTCTTTGGGAATCGACCCTGCCACCGGTAAGGAGATTTTTGTTGCCCGCAACGGTGACTTGGTGACTGACTGGTCGTCTGCCAATTACGTTATCGGCGGGTGTACCGATTCGAAGGTGGAAGGAACATTCGGAAGTAATTTCACTTGGAAAGGTTTGTCTTTGAACATGACATTCCGCTATCGTATCGGTGGGCAGATGTACAATCAGACTTTGGTGGATAAGGTACAGGATGTAGACCCGCGCTACAATGTGGATAAACGTGCTTTCGAACAACGCTGGCAAGAACCGGGAGATAAGGTGCGGTTCGCTGCTTTCCGCACTGAATTAAACGGAATCAATGTGGCTTATGTGACCCGTCCTACTTCGCGGTTTGTAGAAGATTACAACTATCTTGAATTGGCAACCTTGAATCTTTCTTATGAATTTGGCACAGCGAAATTACAGCGATGTGGCATTAAGCGGCTAAAGGCGATGTTTTATATGAACGATGTGTTCCATGTTTCCAACGTGAAACAAGAACGAGGTATCGATTACCCGTTTGCCCGGAATTTCAGTATCGGTTTGCAGGCAAGATTTTAATAGCATAAAAACGAAACAAGATGAATAAGAAATTGAGATATATGATGTTATGCCTGTCGTTGTTTGCCTTTGGATGCAATGACTGGTTGGATGTACAACCCAAATCGCAAGTAAAAGAGGAAGATTTGTTCAGTTCCGAATCGGGATTCCGCGATGCATTGACGGGTATTTATGCCTTGATGGGAAGGGTAGAAACCTACGGAGGCAACAGTACCATGGGATTTATGGATATGCTTGCGCAGACTTATAGCAAAGTGGACTACGATTATGAAGATGCCTTGAAGTATAATTATAAAGAAGAGCATGTCAAGGGGATTGTGGATACGATGTGGAGTTCCAATTATAATGCGATTGCTAATTGTAACTACTTGTTACAAAATATAGAAAAAAAGGGTAGCGTGATGAGCGAGCGTTTACGTAATGTCGTGGAAGGTGAAGCCTTGGCTTTAAGGGCTTTTCTGCATTTCGACCTGTTGCGAGGATATGCTCCTTCATACAAAATGGGCAAAGATGAACCCGCTATTCCTTATGTACGGGAGGTGACGAACAGTCCGGTTGTACAATCGACGGTAGCCGAGGTTTTGGAATACATTCTTACAGATCTGAAAACTGCTCAAGCATTGCTGAAACCGGTAGATCCGATCGGACCATCCTTTGCAGAATATAACGATAAACTAGAATACGGAATGGACGAGTACATCACAGATGACGGTTTTTGGCTTTATCGGAAATCGCGCTTGAACTATTACGGAGTGACGGCTTTGATGGCACGAGTGTATCTCTGCCAGGAAAATCTGACCGATGCGTTGGCATGTGCCCAGGAAGTGATTGATTCCAAGCGATTCGAGTTTATGAATGATTCAATCAACAACGTATACGCTTATAGGAACCTTTCGTATATCGAAAAAATGGCACGCCACGAGTATGTATCTTCCCTCTATGTATATGATTTGAAGGAAGGCCGTTCCGGTTTGTTTTTTAAGAATCTCGCAAGTTGTGAATGTGTTATTGCAGAAGGACGAAAGGCTTCAATCTATTCCGGAATGGGTCAGGATCTGGATATTCGCAGCAAAAATTGGTTCGAAACGCCTGCCGGTTCTGCAACGGAATATGTAAACAAATACATGAGAGGGACCCAGATTCCTTTATTAAAACTCTCGGAAATGTACCTGATTGCTGCCGAAGCATCGGGGGATATCCGTTATCTGGAAACCTTGCGGGCCAATCGGGGATATGCTACCGATCCGCTACCGGCAGGGGCGAATTTACAAGACGAGATAACCAAAGAATATCAAAAAGAGTTTATTGCAGAAGGGCAATTGTTTTATTACTATAAACGCCGGAACATGGCTATTTTGCCTATCACGTCTACCAGCATGAATCGGGCTACTTATGTACTCCCCGTTCCGGATAACGAATTGGAATTCGGTAACTTTAAACAGAACTGATTATGAAAAAGATATTTTATTTAGGTATACTCCTTGGTTTGCTGTCGGCTTGCCAAGAGAATAAAATGGATGGTTTCGACAGCAATGGAGCGGTTTATTTTCAAACTAATCCGTCTGACTGGAACAATCTGGCGGATAGTGTGCTTTACTCTTTTGCCGGCAAAGATGTGACAGAAAAAACACTTAACTTACAGGTAAACCTAATGGGAGAGGCTGTCGGTTACGATAGGAAATTCCGCTTGGTTGTAGATCAGGAAAAAACGACAGCTAAAGCAGGAGTACATTACCGAACGTTAGAAGATTTTTATATCCTGCCAAAGGATGCCTATAGTGTTCAGATTCCTGTGATTTTACTTCGGGGAGATGCTCTTATGGAAAAAGAGATTCTTCAGCTGACCTTGAAATTAGAGGCTTCAGATGATTTGCAACCAGGCTTGACCCAACGGATTGTGACTAGAATATTGGTAACCGATATGTACATGAAACCTGCATATTGGGAGCGGCTATGGATGTGGGGAGATTATTCCGTCAAGAAGCATTCACTTCTCTTGGAACTATTTGAAGTAGATTTTCCGGAAACAGTGGATGAGTATTATGATGATTACTATCTCTGGTCAGCCCGTGCGAATATGATCAGCCAATATGTTGAAGAAAATTATCCGGTTTTAGATGAAAACAACCAACCGATAGAACCGTGGTTTGAAAGTTAAGAAATATGAAAAGAATAAAGGAAATAATAGGTGTATTGCTGTTGGTAACAGGAATCGCCTGCACAGAAGACAAAGGGAATTACAATTATACTCCTTTGAATGAATTAACCATTAACGGTATAAATAAGACGTATGTAGCAGAGATAGACTCCGTGCTTTCCATCTCGGTAAACATTATTGGTGAAAAAGGTTTCCGGGAAGACGATTACGAATATTTGTGGTATGCCTGGCGGACCAGTGATGCAAAAACTACGGATACGCTTTCGTTAAAGAAAGATTTGAATGTAAAACTATCGATTGATGTAGGCGAATACACCTTGCGTTATGTGGTTACGGAAAAAGCAAGCGGTGTTTTTTTCGAGTCTGAAATAGACCTGAGTGTTATCGATAAATATTCCAAAGGAGTTATGGCTCTGAGCCGGATTGAAGGAGACTATTCGGATATCACCTTTATCAATGTAAAGAACACGGTTACCCAACATGCCTATAAACAGGCCAATGGCAATTCGGTAGGACGTCACCCGAAAGGAATCTTTTATATTGGAGGAGAAGATGATGTTAAAAATGTAGTGTTGATATCAACAGAAGAAAGGACTATCACAGTGGAACCGAAAGATTTTACGGATTTTATGCCCCTTTCCGAATGGTTTTACGTCAAACCGGAAGGAACAATCGTGGAAGCCTTTGCAACAGACGCAGGTAAATGGTATGAATATCTGATTATTGATGGGAAGGCTTATAATCGACGTGTATTCTCTACCAGAGATCCTTTTTGGAAGTTCGATCCTAAAATCAAAGGAGATTATCATTTAGCTCCGTTTTCGCTATATGGTGCAGGAAAATTTTTCTATGAACGGGATAAAAGATGTTTCATATATGACCGCTATGGAACCATGATGGCTCCGGAAGCATTGGGAAGTGCATTCAATGCCAACGATATGCAGATGGATATGCTTTACGGTACAGCCATCGGAGAGAACTTACGTGCTGTCATGGTCGATGACAACGGTAAACGATATATGATTTCAGGCAAGGAAATAGACGATTGGGATAGGGTTACCTACGAAGATATTATTCAAATCGTTGCAGAGAAAAAACTCGAAATGAATTATACCGGTGCGGCAGAAGCCACTTGTTTCGCCATTTCGACAAAGGAACCCGACTTTTTGTATTATGCTTACGGAAATAAAATCAAATGTGTAAGTATGCTTACCGGTAACGAACTGTCGGAATATACAATGGTGCAACCGGTAGATTACATGGAATTCGACAAAAGTGAAAATCCGGACCGTTTGTATGTGGCCGTAAGTGACGGATCGGGCACTACCGGTAGCGGTTCGATTTATTACTTGCAAATGAATCCTCAAGGCGGAGGAGCATTACTTCCGGTCAAAGGTGGTGAATTCAAAAATGTGTGTGGTAAAGTGGTAGATTTCGAATATAAAAAATAGAAAATGAGATTTTTATTTATTGTATGGATATTGGCTGTTTGTTCGGGTTGTCAACCTGGACAGACAGTTCTAAAAGGACATATTGAGAATTACCGGGGAGAATCGGTGTTCGTGAGTTGTTATGAATCAAATCTACAGGATACGTTGAAAGTTGACGCTTCGGGAAATTTCTCTTGGACACCTTCCGGGACTGGCAGTCAGGAATACGGGATTCGTGTCGCCGGTTACCAACCGTGGAGGATTCCGGTTTATTTAACTCCCGGCGACCGGGAAGAACTGGATTTATCGCTCTTGCCGGATAAAACGATAAAAGTGAAATACGCCGGCAACCGGGCCACTGAAAACGAATATCGGTTGGCTTTCAGCAGACTGGACGAATTAAGGATTGGTTATGATTTGGAATCACGGAAGCTTTCTTTTGCTGACTATAAAGCTCAATTGGAGCCCATAGAACATGATTTGCAAATCTTGCTGGAGCAGATTGACGACCCGGAAATCAAAGCCCATTTCAGGCAGAAACAACATTTATGGTTTCAGAACAGACGAACGGTTTATGCTTCAGTATTAGCCATGAGGTTAAGGGAAGGTGAAGCGACACCGGACGAAAATTTCAATGCTTTTGTGCAGTCGTTGGATGTGAATGATCCGAAGGAATGTAACGAGTACATGGTTTATGAGATTATCTATTGGCAGCAGGCTCAGGATTCCGCATTCAGAACGGAAGAGCGGAAAATTGACTATCTCAACCGGCTTGACCATCTTGTCAGCAATCAAGAAATGAAAAATGAATTTGCCACCAAATATATGAAAATGGCAATCAGCGGTGAATTAGGACGACCTTTGGATAAGGAGATTAAACGGTATAACGAAATTTGTACCGATGGTACCATGCGCAATCAGATAGCTGAACAATACAAAGAATATTTGCGGGTATACGGCAATCTAATGCCGGGGAAACCGGCTCCCGACTTCGAACTGATCGACGACAAAGGGGAAAAGTGCCGCTTATCGGATTTAAAGGGCACCTACGTGTTTGTCGATGTCTGGGCCACCTGGTGTAAAGGATGTGTGATGGAAATTCCTTATATGGAAAAATTGCAGGAACATTTCGCTAATGACAAACGGATTACCCTGATCAGCATTTCGTGGGATTATACGCAAAAAGTTTGGTTGGATTATCTGAAAAAACGTCCGGCTACCTGGCCACAATATATGGTAGACAAGGAAAATATGGACGTGATGAAAAAGGAATACCGGATATCGGGTATTCCACGCTTTATGCTCATCGATCCGCAAGGCTGCCTGGTTTCTTATAATTACGAACGACCTTCGCACCCGGAATGTGTGAAGATGTTAGAACAAAATATGAAAAATAACAGATAAATAGATAAAATCATGAAATTTTTGTTTATCATTTTGGCTTTGGCAAGCGGATGGTATTGTCAGGCACAAGAAACAATACTGAAAGGACACATCCGGAACTATAACGGGGAAGAAATATTTATCCTGTGCAGGGAAACGGAATTTCAAGACACTCTGCAAGTAGATGCTTCAGGACACTTTGCTTGGTCACCAAAACTTACTGAAGGGCAGATTTATACCCTGAACGTAAAGGATTACGAAAGGGAAAGAATAGAAGTAAACCTTACTCCAGGCAATCAATCGGAGATAGAATTAACTCTTTTGCCCGATAAAAAAATGATAGTGAAATTTTTGGGCGACCGGGCTGCGGAAAACGAATACCGCATGGTTTTCAATCAGTTGGAAAATTCAAGCCCGTGGAACACTGCCGATATCAAGTCTCTGACTTTTCTCCCATACAAAAAAAAGATGGAAGAAATCGAAAAAGGAATGCGGCCTCTGTTAAAACAGGTGGAAGACCCGGAAATAAAAAAGCAATTCCATAAGGAGTTACATTTATGGTATCAAAGGCAATTGACCATATATGGCTGGAATTTGTCCGAACGCAAAGAAGGGAATAATAGAGATACCGACTATGATGCTTTCATAAAAAAGGTCGATTTGAATAACCCGGAAGAATGCGATGATTTTGTAATTAGCCGGGTGATCGACTGGCATCGTCAACAGGAACCGCAATTCGGTCATAAAAATAGATATACTAATGAGCTGGATTGGTTAGAGCGATTGGTTAGTAACCGGGAAATAAAAAATTGCTTTGCTACACAACAAATGGAAAGGCGTATTTATTATGCTTCCGGAGAATCGTTGGAAGAAATGATGAAACGTTACCGTCAAATATGTACCGACGATTCGGTACGCCAACAAGTGGAAGCCAAATACAAAAAATATGTACAAGCATTCGGCAACCTGATGCCGGGCAAAATTGCACCGGATTTTGAATTAATCGACCGGGAAGGGAAAAAATGTCGCCTGTCAGACCTGAAAGGGAAATACCTGTTTGTCGATTTTTGGGCCACCTGGTGTCACGGATGTGTGCTGGAGATTCCCTATATGGTTAAATTGCAGGAACATTTTGCCAATGATGACAGAATCGCTTTAATCAGTGTTTCTTTGGATTCAGACCAAAAACTCTGGAAAAAATTTCTGGAAAAAGATCCGCCGGAATGGGCGCAATATGTATTGAGCAAAGAAGCAATGCGTTTCATTCGCGAGGCCTACCGTATGCCCGGAATCCCCCGCTTCATGCTGGTCAATCCGGAAGGGTATCTGGTCAATTTCAAGTATACCTGTCCTTCCGATCCTCAATGTGCCGAATTAATTGAACAAGATATGAAAGATAACAAATAAAAGAACTGATTATGAGATATTTTCTTATTGGATTACTAGCATTATTATCCTTGGAAGCATCGTCGACAAATAGCGTAAATCCCGCACACATCCGAGGAGTTGTAAAAGATTTCAAGGGTGGCGATGTCATTATGATGATTAACCGTAAAAAAGAAGTCGTACAGGTAGATGACAACGGAGTGTTCGACTATACAACTACCCTGAAGGAACCGGGCAAAGCCATATTATTCTTTGAAAAGTATGAATATATTCTCCCGCTTTATATTGAAAATGGCATGGAAGCATCGCTTACCTTTTCTTTCGTAGAGAAAAAAGACAAGAGTAGCCTACTGCCTTACGACCTGGAATTAGAATATTCAGGGGATAATGGAGATTGTACTGAATTTATGCAGAAGTATGAAGCTTTGTCGCTCTATAATGTGTGGCCTTTTTCGCGTATCGATACGATGTCTTTTGCCCAATACCGGGAAAAATTCCTGGAAGACATGGACAGAGTCAAGTCGGAACTGAAGGAAGTAAAAAGTCTGGCATTCCGCCGGATGATGATGGCTGAGATAGACCGCAGTATTCCGGAGAGCTTGTTCCGTTTTGCCTGGTCGAAACTGAAAAATGATGCTGACTTCGAGCAATTTGCAGAATCTTTCGATCGGAACGATCCAGATAATTTGGGCATAGCCGCGAAATACCTGCGTCACTATTTACGTCATCATCCCGCACCGGAAAGAGAGAAAGATATCCATTACCTCAATAGTCTGAAACAAGTATTTTCCGATCAGGAAGTAATCAATGCCTTTGCAGATGAATATATCCAAAGCTATTTGAAACAAGCCACGGACAATATGGAAGAGGTATATAAGCTTTATTCCAATATCTCCACCAACCCTGAAGCCCGAGCCTTAGCAGACGACATGTATGCCCATTACGTCAAGTTGCACAAGGGGGCGCCCGCCATCGATTTTGAAATGACGGATGCCAAAGGGAAAAAGTTCCGGTTGTCCGACTTCCACGGCAAGGCGGTTTATATCGATGTATGGGCAACCTGGTGCGGTCCGTGTTGTGCAGAAATACCACACATGGAAAAACTGGCGGCCCATTATGCCAAAAATAAAAAAATCGTTTTGCTCAGTATCTCTTTGGACAAAAACAAGGCCAAATGGGAAAAGAAGCTGGCAGAGGACAAACCGCAATGGAGACAATTCATCTGCCTGGATGCATTTGACTCTGAAGTATGTAAAAACTATGGCATTAACGCCATCCCGCGCTTCCTGTTTTTCGACAAAGACGGCAAGGTAATTTCGTTGGACGCTCCGCGACCGTCATCTGCAAAGATAACCGAATATATAGACCGACACATCCGGTGAGCGGCAGGTTAATAGTGAGGAAACTGAAAAGTCGAATACTTTTCAGCTCCTCATTTTATCGACAATTTTACATTAAAATCAACCGCATCACAATTCATCGATTTCTTTTGCTGTCAAGCCCGTAGTTTGGATGATCACATCCAAAGGCAGACCTGTCTTTTTGAGATTACAAGCAATTTTACACCGCATTTCTGTTTCGCCTTTCGCTTTTCCCGCTTTCATGCCTTCCTTTATTCCTTCCTTTCTGCCCTCCTCAATTCCTTCCCTTATTCCTTCCTCCTTTCCCGCTTCTCTACCTTCCCTCAAACCTCTCCTCCAACCGCTTCCATATAACGTTTTTTCGACACTGATAATATCCCAAAATTTTTCATAGCCTAACAATTGGGCATCGGTAAAGGCAGATTCTTCCAGAACGGAAACTGCTTTTTTTATCTCCGGATTTTCCATTAATTCAGCAGGAATTTCCCGGGTTTGCTCATTGATTTCTGTCAAGTAACGCAACCACAATACCTGCATTTTCTTTTCAGAATAATTACAGGGATTGAATTTCGGCAACTCAACGAAAATCAAATGAAGACCGTCGATTACTTTTTCGGAATGTTCGACATGAACCATTTTATAATAATGATAGAATCCCTCTAATTCCGGCTCAAAGACTTCATTCACAAGATTAAGCGAATACACAAGCTGCAGCAATTCATATTCTTCTCCGGTTTTTACTTGCCGGACATACGCTTTCGATGCATTGAACAGCACTCGTTGCTGAAACTCCGGCGACCATACCATTTGCATCTCAACAAGGTACTGCCTTCCGCGTTTATCCTTGCAACGCACATCGACAATGCCGTTCTTCCGCAACGGGTTTTCGGGTACCAGCTCGGCAGGAAGATACTCGATCTCCATGACTTCTTCCTCCGGCTCCAAAGGCAGTAAGGCATTCAGCAGACTAATGACTAAATCCGGATGCTCACCGAAAACTTTTTTAAAAGTCAAATCAGCTTTAGGGTCTAAATATCTCATGACATCTAAATTTCATATCCATACAAATATAGGGAAAGGCAAGAACAAAAGCAACAAACTTGTTTGATTGATTTTACCGAACCATACTATATATTATGTAAATATACGAAATAATTTTAAATATACAGGATATTCTTCCCACGGCTCTTTCATTTTACCTGAGGCAGGATTGACTAAGACAGGGCAAGGGATGCGTAAAGGATTCGTATTCTTAAATCCATATTAAATACAGATCAATAGTTAAATAAACTGGTTTCAATTTGGATTTAATTAGTTTTATAATGGCTAATATATAGAGGAATCCTAAGGAAAGCATGGACAATGGAAGGTTAGCCTCTTTCTAATCGAAAAGCAGCCGGCCAAGGGCATAGAAGAACAGATTTTTCTGCACCGGACCCTATCCGCCTGGAATGGAATTTTTTAATTAACACGACTTTTTTAAGTGAAAGAACCGTGATATTCCCTCAAGATAAGATTACAAATAACAAAAATTTCATGTACATTTGTATTCAAATATCAGGAGAATGATCTATGGGAAAAATCAATTTTTTAATTCTATTGTTTGCCGCAGTACTTTGTTGCAATTCTTGTAAGCTTTATAAAGTAACATATTCCACGACAGGAGCTTCCATCAGTCCTGACGTAAAGACCTTTTCCGTGGATTATTTCCCGAATAAGGCTCCTCTGGTAGTACCTTATCTAAGTTCGCTGTTTACCGAGAAACTGACAGATTACATGCGTTCCAAAACAGGCTTGAGTCAATTGACCGATAACAACGGAGATATTCGTTTCGAAGGCCAGATCACCGAGTACAGCCAACGGCCCATCGATATCCAAAAAGATGAAATCGCAGCCTCCAACCGGCTGACGATCGGAATCAAAGTAAAGTATACGAATACGAAAGACGATAAATACGATTTCTCTTCTACGTTTTCCAACTATGCCGATTACTCGACCGACGCTGATTTCAATTCCATAGAGGAGAGCTTGATTATAGAAATCCTGGATAAGATTATCGACGACATATATAATAAGGCACTCGTCAACTGGTAATCGATCGGCAGAAGAATGAAAAGTGAAAAAATCATAGAATTTATACGTCATCCTGAAAAAATCAACAATGACGATCTACGGGAATTACATACACTCGTAGAACGTTATCCTTATTTTCAGACGGCTCGTATTCTATATTTAAAAGCTTTATATCTTCTGGGAGGTGTCAGATTTCGCAGCGAACTAAAAGCTTCGACCGTCCATCTTACGGATCATAAGCAATTTTTCAGGTACCTGAACAATCAGATCGGTTTCGAACCCTTGGGTTCCGGTACGGCAATCCCTAAAAATTCGCTGAGTCATATTGTCGACGAACGTATCCGCGAAATCCATGGTCATACCGTCGTTCACAGCCAGGGTATTCCGGTCTGTCAGACTACCGAAGAGACAACTACCGGATGCGAAGAAGACATCATACAATTCAATCTCCGGCAAAAGGGAAGAAAACGGCCGGAAAACGATGAGAAAGAAATCATTTCCAACCCTATCCGACTGGACGATGTACCGGGAATAATCGACGATTATTCCAACTCTACCCAAGAGGATAGGTCCGAAGCGAACCATTCTGCCACCCCGTATGCCTCCCCCATCCAGCCCATCGATCTGAGCGGAATACAGGGCATCGTA
>OGGI01000793.1_pt1 | contig 27141 bp, 27 predicted proteins | sample 1571051 | NCBI WGS metagenome assembly OGGI01 (sample SAMEA2582075, study PRJEB24529) | metagenome | biome: Human gut stool | place: China | collected 2011 | reverse complement strand
TTCGAATGCATCCAAGGGTACAATATATTATTCTTACTCCGAATCGTGTAGGAAGAAAATTATTGGGATCTAAATATGATATATTAAAAAGGAGATTAAAAAATGAAATTTATTAAATAATTAATTAGAAAAATAATACTTATTATAAGAGGAACTCCTGCAACTGATGAAGAAATTGCGTCAAGAATAATTTCAAAAATCCGTGAAGGCGGTGGATCTGTAGGAAATAATGTTGATATTATTGCGTCTAGCATTGATATGGGTGAGCCATACTTATTAAAGATTGGGAATAATGTGACGATTACTGGAGTGAAAATTTTAACTCATGATGCTAGTTTGAAAAAGACTATTGGATATTCTAAAACAGGAAAAGTACATATTGGTGATAATGTTTTTGTAGGATGGGGAAGTATTATTCTACCCAATACAATTATTGGCAATCGAGTTGTTGTTGGGGCGGGAACTGTTGTTGCCAAGAATATCCCAGACAATTCTGTTGTGGTAGGAAATCCATGTCATATAATTTGTACTTATGATGAGTATGTTGAAAAAACAAGAGGCTTGATGGAGAGGTTCCCGGTTATTGATTTGCTCCCTGATGAAATAATAAAAGATGAAAATAGCAAGCAGAAACTAATAGAAAAAGGTTTCGGCTATATGTTATAGAGAAAAGGTAATTGCATAATGAAAAAAGTAGCGATAGTAATAGCTGAAATGTCAATAGGAGGAATTCCAAAAGCATGTGTTGATTTTGCAAATCAGTTGAAAGACTATTGTAATGTCGTATTACTTATGAAACAAAATGATGGTTCGATGATGAGCGGATTATCAAAAGAGATTTCAGTAAAGCTGATAAAGACACCTGCTTTTAAATCTACTATAGAAAAATTAAAAAAAGAAAAAAAATATTTAAAAATTATCACATATGCTTTAGAATATATTTTTTTGACTAAATTTAGTAATCGTTGGGTTAAAGCTAATGAATTGACAGCAAGAACATATGGCATATGCGAAGAAGATGAATACGATTGTGTTATTACATATCATGGGATGAGCATATCCCAGTTATTAACTTCGTTATATGGTGTAAAAGCTGCTAAAAAGATTGCATGGATTCATGGGGATCATCCTTTCGAAGGAATACATAAAAAGGATGTCAACTTTGTGTATAGAAAATTTGACAAAATATTTTGTGTTTCACCATCTGTCTGTGTACGCTTTTTGAAAGATTTCCCAGAGTTAGGAAATATAGTGGAATCATATAAAAACTTATTGTTACCTCAGCAAATCCAGAAATTATCAGAAGAAACGGTTACGGAAAAAATTGATAGTAAAGTAGTTAATATTGCAACGGTAGGACGTGTTAGTAAAGAAAAAGGACAAGAGATGATACCGTCTGTCATTAAAATGTTGCAAGATAGAGGAGTAAAAGTATTTTGGTATATTGTTGGCGATGGTGATGATTTGGATAGAATAAAAGAAATAAGTTGTGAATATGGAGTGGCTGATTCTATTTGTTTTGTGGGATCAAAATCAAATCCTTATCCATATATGAAGATGTGTGATATTTATGTTCAGCCTTCTTATACAGAGGGATATTGTCTTACTGTTTGTGAAGCTGCCATTTTAGGAAAACCGATTGTGTTGACAGAAATTGCTGCCGCGGAAATCTTAGAAAATGGAAAAACAGCAATAGTAGTAAAACCAAATATAAATTCTATTACTGATGGAATTGAAAAATTAATTTTTCAGCCAGAAATTAAGAGAAATCTTATAAAAAATTTAGCAGAATTAGATTTATCAAATAGTCAGGAAATTGATAAATTGTTGAGAATTATTTAGTAATAATGAGAGTAGGATATGAAAAAAATATTATTTTGTTTGCAAACAATGGTTTGCGGTGGAGTAGAAAAAGAATTATTAACAATTCTTAATCGTTTTGAGCCGAAATAGTATGAATTGTCTATATTATTGTTTTATTCACAAGATATAGAGATGGAAAAAAAGATACCACAGAATGTTAATCTTATAAATCTATCTATTGATAGATCATATTATTGTGGTTCATTTAAAGAAGTTATAAGAGAACGTGCTAGAAAATTTAAAATAGCTGATTTATCTAGGATTGCGTTGAATAGATTATGTAAGGGAATTCCTGTGCCAGTGAGTATATCAATAAATGATTTGCAAGCTCCAAATGAAACGTATGATTATGCAGTTTGTTATCATATGCATTCACCGCTTGTACTGAAATATGTAGCAGAAAAAATTAATGCAAAAGTAAAATATGCTTGGATTCATAATGATTTTTTGACAACTAATTATCCAATTGATCAATATGCTATTTGGTTGAAAGCGTATAATGCATTTTGGGGAGTGTCTGATAGATTAACAGAAGAGTTTAAGAATATATGTCCGGAACATAAAACCAGAGCATTTACGCTTCATAACATAGTGGATATTCAAGAAATAAAAGAAAAAGCTAATGATTTGAGGAATGTTGAGGAAAGCTTTTTAAATGACAAAGCTTTTAAAATTTTAACGGTTGGTCGTTTTGTAGAACAAAAAGGGTTTGATCTTGCAATCAAAGCAGCAGCTATTTTGAAGGAAAAAGGAGCAAAATTTGTATGGTATGCTATTGGATATGGTAAAGATGAGGAAATGCTGAAATCTTTAATAGAGGAATATAAGGTAATGGATTGTTTCGTTATTTTGGGGAGAAAAGATAATCCGTATCCTTATATGCTTAATTCGGATTTATATGTACAAACTTCTAGGCACGAAGGATATGCGATTACAGTTGAAGAAGCAAAGGCGTTAAAAAAAATCATTGTATGTACTAATTTTGCGGGAGCTTCCGAGCAAATTGAAGATAAGTTGACTGGCATAATCGTAAACACATTTTCAGCAGAGAAGATCAGCGAAGCAATTTTTCCATTTATTGAAGATGAAAATTATAGAAAAAATTTTCAGGAGAATATTTTATCAAGTACCTATGACGATGGTTGGAAATCTATCCAGGAGGTATTTGGGCAGTGAAAGAGAGCGAAGTTTTAGTAAGTATAATCGTGCCGGTATATAATGTGGAAAAATATTTGAAAAAATGTGTAGATAGTATAATTAATCAAACGTATAGTAATTTAGAAATTGTATTATCCGATGATGGAAGTACTGATAATTCACCTTCTATTTGTGATGAGTATGCTCTTAAAGATTCTAGAATTAGGGTGATTCACAAATCTAACGGGGGATTATCAGATGCTAGAAATGCAGCGTTAGATATTATTTCTGGAAAGTATGTTACTTTTATAGATAGTGATGATTATATAGAAAAAGAAGCAATAGAGATACTTGTCAATGCTATGACTAAGTATAATACATTAATTGCTCATATGAAAAGCTATATCATTTCTTCAGATTATAAGATTTTAGAAAATCAATCTACAGGCACGATGAAGGTATCACTATTTACTTCTGAAGAGTATATCAGGGGAATGTGTGAAAAACGTAAATCAGAATCTGTTTGTGATAAACTTTTTGATATATCATTATTTAAAGATCAACGATTTGAAAAAGGAAGATTAAATGAGGATTTCTTCTTTTTATCAAAACTGATGTTTGAAGATTATAAAATTGCAGAAATAGATTATTCTGGATACAATTATTATCAAAGACCAGGTAGTATAACAAATTCAGGATATGGAAAGTCTTTGGTAGATTCAGTGAAGAACGCATATGAGTTAAAAGAAATGGCACATGACAAGGTACCTAGGCTGGAAAAATACTTTGCAAGATTAGCATTGTTTCAAGCAAGAACACTATTTATTGTTATGCCATGGGAGATTGTAAAAAATGATGAAGAAGAGTATAAAAATTCACTGATATATCTTCGTGAGTGTATCCCATATTTGAAAGAAGTCAATTTATCAAAAGAAGATAAAATAATAGTACAATTTATTGATAAGACTCCTAAATTGACAAAAATATTGTTGGACTTAATATGGAGGATGAAATCAAAAGGCAGGGAGAGATAAAAAATGGGAATTTGTATCATATATTTGATGATTGTTTTAATAGCTTTTGGTGTATTTGAACTAAAAAATAATAAAGTATGCTTCAAGTATGAATTTATGGACAAACAATTTACTTATCATATATTATGTTTTGGTACATAATATTCTTTATGATCCAAATGCTTCTGGGTAAATATCGAAAATATGATATTATTATTTATTTGTTAGTATCTGTGGTGGTGTTTGTTTTTGTCAAATCTGCACTACAAGCACAGCAGGCATTTTCGTTCGTTACGGGAATTATATATTCAAAGATGAAGGATAAGAGTTCTGAAATAATTCAGAAGTATTCTTTTATATGGTGCATTTTATTAACAGGTGTAGGATTATTATTTTTTATATGCAAACAATTTTATCCGATTGCTGACGGTTCATACTTGGATTGGAGTGTGAAGTTAGGATATCGCTTTGCATGGGGATGTGACACAGTTATTGTTGTGCACCTTTTGATTATTCCGGGGCTCTTTGAGCCACCTGTCCGGACTTTGAGAGCCACCATTCTGGAGAATGAGAGCCATATATTCCGGTAATTCAGAGCCACCTTATTGGGCTCTATTACATATATTTCCTTTATACTGTAAATACACACCTTTGGTGTGAATGCAGATAAAGGAGGTCGTAAGTTATGACCAAGTATCGTGAAATCCTACGCTTGAAAAGCTTAGGATTCAGTGAGAGGAACATCGCACAGAGTTGCGGTGTATCCAGAAACACAGTCGCTAAGGTTTTAAAAAAGGCAGCGGAAATCAAGCTTTCATGGCCGCTGGATTTCGACATGACCGACAGTGCACTAGAGGAGCTGATGTTTCCTAAGGATAAGTCGGCAACGAATAAACGCATGCCAAACTTTGACTACATTCGCAAAGAACTTCTGCGAAATGGTGTAAACAAAAAGCTTCTCTGGGTAGAATACTGTGAGGAGTGCCGCATGAGCAGCGAAGAGCCTCTAATGTATTCTCAGTTCTGCTACTACATCCAGAAGGATGAAGAAAAACGCAGGGCTACCATGCATATCCCCAGAAAACCAGGTGAACAGATTGAAGTTGACTGGGCCGGTGACCCTGCCCACATCATTGATCCGGACACCGGAGAAATCACAGATGCATGGATATTTGTAGGTGTATTAACTTACAGTCAGTATGCTTTTGTAAAAGCATATATGAATGAGAAAACCGACAACTGGATCAAAGCTCATGTCCAGATGTTTGATTTCTTTGGAGGTGTCACACCTATGCTCGTTTCTGATAACTGTACAACCGCAGTGAATCATAAAAAGAGTGACTGGTACAACACTGCCTTAAACACAACTTATCATGAGATGGCAGAACATTACAATCTCGCCATCCTTCCGGCCAGAGTCCGGAAACCTAAGGATAAACCGAATGTAGAGGGATCAGTAGGAAAGATATCCACATGGATAACAGCAGCCCTTCGCAATGAACAGTTTTTCTCTCTTGCAGAATTAAATGCTTCAATCCGTGAAAAACTGGATGCCTACAACGCCCGTAAATTTCAGAAAAAGGAATGTAGCAGACTCAGTTTATTTCTTGGGGAAGAAATGCCATTACTGGCTCCGTTGCCTGCTACACCTTTTGAACTGGCTGAGTGGAAACAAGCCACCGTCCAGTTTAACTATCACATCGCAGTAGACAGAATGTTCTACTCCGTGCCTTATCAGTATATCAAAAATAAGGTTGATGTGCGTATAACAGATACAACGGTTGAAATATTTTATAATCACAATCGTATTGCCTCTCACAGACGACTCTATGGACGAAGCGGTCAGTATTCTACAGTGACAGAACATATGCCGCAGGAACACCAGAAATATCTGGAATGGAACGGTGACCGGTTCCGTAAGTGGGCTGATTCGATTGGAATTAACACAAGTAAGGTTGTCGATGCAATACTTACCTCCGGCAGGATTGAACAGCAATCCTACAGAAGCTGCATGGGATTACTGAAACTGGCAGAAAAATATTCGCCAGAAAAACTGGAACAGGTCTGCGCTAAGGCGCTCTCTTATTCCGGTAAACCCAGCTATAAAAGTATCAAAAATCTATTGGCTGCAACAAAGGATGCACCTGATACCGAATCAGAATCATCTCAAGCAGTAAAACCACATGGCATAACCAGAGGAGCCAGATACTATGGAGGTAAAAAATCATGACAAATCAAAGTACAATCGATAAACTTATTGAAATGCGTCTGACTGCTATGGCAGATGCATTCCGCATCCAGATGGATGATCCTGCAATGAAGGAAGTTCCATTCGAAGATCGGTTCGGCATGCTTGTTGATGTCGAATACAGCAACCGCAAAAACAATCGTCTGAAAAGGCTGATCCGCCAGGCTGAGTTTGAACAGCCAGATGCCAGCATCGCAGCGATTGATTACCATTCTGGACGAAAGCTGAACAAAGCACTGATCAACCGTCTGGCAACCTGTGAATACATTACAGAATACCGGAACATCTTTATTACTGGAGCAACCGGAAGTGGTAAAACTTATATGGCCTGTGCCTTTGGCATGGAAGCATGCAAGCACTATTACTCAGTACGGTATGTACGGCTTCCTGATCTATTATTGGACTTACAGGCTGCCAGGGACAATGGAACTTTCTCGACTGTCCTGAAGAAATACACCAAGCCAATAGTACTGATCATTGATGAGTGGCTGCTTCTTAAACTGACAGAAGCTGAAGCCAGGAATCTTTTTGAACTGATACATAAAAGACGTAAAAAATCTTCAACGATCTTTTGTTCTCAGTTCCGTGAAAGTGAATGGTACCAGCAAATCTGTGATGGTGAAAGTACTCTTGCCGATGCCATCATGGATCGTATATCGTATGATTCCTATAAGATCGATATTAAAAGTGTTGACCCATCTAAAGACCTCTCTATGAGAGAAGTATATGGACTGGATCCAGCAATGGCAAAGTAACTTAATAAACAAAATGGGGTGGCTCCGTTAGTCCGGACAGGTGGCTCTCGCCACACCGGACTGGCGGCTCTGCCGCACCGTAATATTCACACAGGAGAATAATACTATGATTACATTTGGAAGAAAATTAAAACATTTAAGACAGAAAAATCATCTCACCCAGAAAGAACTCGGCATAGCTGTCGGCTTTCCCGACAGCTGTGCTGATGTCCGGATTGCTCAGTACGAAAGCGATGTTCGAACACCGAAAGCAGATCTTATGAAACTCTTCGCATCAACGCTCGGTGTTCCGATTGAACTCTTTACCGTACCGGTACTCTCAGAACCCAGGGAGTATGAGGCGGCGGAGTATTGGAGATATGAGTTCAGGGCGGAGTTGGATTGATTTTCCCCACTAGCTAAAAAACGTCTGCATAAAACAGATTTGTTTTATGCAGACATTTTCTCTAACTTCGATTTAGAAAATTTATACAGCAAGGCTTTTGGCTATTTCTATCATCTTATTAATATTATCACGAAATTCTATTTCATTTGTTTCAGGACCCCAACTAATTCTAATCGAATTTTCAATGTCTTCTGTCGGTATACCCATGGCTTCAAGCACATAACTTGGTGAATAGCTTTTTGATGTACATGCTGAGCCATTTGATACACTACAATATTGTTTGCTCGAAAGCATCAGTGCTTCTGACATTACTCCTTTGAAGCAGATATTTACTGATGAATCTATGCAATACTGTTGTGCACCGTTATAATGATAATTCACATTAGATTTCTTCAAAAGTTCTTCTAAAATAACTTTGAGTGATTTACATTTTTGCGAATTTTCTCTGTATTCCTTTTCTGCTATTTCACATGCTTTTCCACATCCAGCTACTAAAGCTACTGGTATTGTGCCTGGGCGTATTCCACCCTCTTGTTGCCCTCCATACATAATATTTTTTACAGGAGGTAATTTATATTTCTTTTTTTTCAGAATTAGAACGCCTACACCCTGTGGTCCTTTTAACTTATGTGCACTAAATGAAAGCATATTATACTTGAGATTTCTAATTTCATCTACTAATTTTCCACAACTTTGTGTTGCATCAACATGAAACAATATGTTGCGTTTTTCCAATTCTGTCCCGAGCCTATCTACTGGCTGAATAATCCCAGTTTCATTGTTTACATGCATAACAGAGACTAAAAGCGTATCATCCCTGACTTTATCTAGTATTTCTTGAACATTAATTTGTCCGGATAAATCTGGATTTACAATATCTACATCAAACCCCTTCTTTTTCATCATATTCACAGTTTCAAGTATAGATTTATGTTCAATAGCAGATGTAATAATATGCTTCTTATTTGTTTTTAATGCATATTCTTCTAATCCTTGTATTGTTATATTATTGCTTTCTGTAGAACCACTTGTAAAAAAGACTTCCGAAGAATTAATTTCAAGTAATGACGCCACTTGTTTACGAGCATTTTCAACAATTATTCTTGCCTGCTCACCATGATTATGGGTTCTGCTGTCTGCATTACCGTATGAATTCAAATATACATCTACCATAACAGCAAGAACTCGTTCGTCGATAGGCGATGAAGAATTATTATCAAGATATATTCCCATCATTTCTCCTTTATTGCCAGATTCATTAAATCGTCTAAATTTTTAATATAATTTGTTCCAGATAGATGTGCAATCCCTCTTTCTAAATGTAATTTAAAATACTTAGCAAGGGTTTCATCGTCTATAGGAAGGTTCATTTTGATACACCAAGCCTTCATAAGAGCATCATATAAATCGCTATACTCTCCGGCAAAGGTAAACCATGACATTTCAACATTGCTATCTGTGTTAACAGGAATATCTGTTGGCATAGAATATTCCCCCAATGAATAGCAAAAAGCCCACCTACAAAGAACATTCCAATTTTTAATCCCAGTTTTACCTTTTAATCTTCCCAACCTATCTTTTGACTGGCTGGATAATTTAATTTGCTTTACTATCATGTTATTTACCTTCAAATAAATATCCTTTTTTTATCGTTGTTTTCATTAGTTCGTCATCATAAACTAATGTAAATTCATCCCCTATATGCGGTTTCATTAATTTATAATATTTTTGATTAATTTCTGAGTCTGTTGATAAAATAATTGTTTGATCACTAGCATTCGGAAAATATGTTGATATTAGTGCTTCTCTATGAATTGAGTCCAAACGTGATAAAGGGGTATCTATGATTACTGGAAGCTTTTTCTTTGAGCAAATAGCCAAAGCCCATAATAACGAAATAACCATCAGCTGTTTTTCACCAGCTGATAATTTTTTCTTTTCAACTTCTTCATCGTTTCCATTAAGATAGTGAATATCAAGAGTTACCGGATCCATTTTAATTTTTTCTATTAAATGCTTTTTATAAGCAAGCTTCTTATAACAATCAGTCATCGTATCTGCCAAGATATCTGTTTTACGTTGTTGAAGTCTAATTCGGTAACGTTTTATTATTTCTATTGCCATATGTGCATACTTAACGACTCGTTTATTATCATCATTCGACTCAAGGGAGGAAAGTAATTGCTCTACAGCTTTACTAAATTCTGATTCAGCAATCATTGCTGCTCCGTGTACTGTCGTTCTTTTTTGTTGTAACGAAGATAAATTAACTTCTTCTGTCAAAATTTCTTTTTCAAGTTCCTTGATTCGTTTAAAAATCCTATTCAAAGCCTTTTCATCAATGTCTACAGATAAATAATTATCTATTTCATCAATTTTTTTCTTGCTTATATCTCTACGATTCAACTGAGTTTCAACATGTTTTGCACATTGTTCCAACCCATATGTATTTAATCTATTTAACTGATATAAAGTATTATCCGTAAGACCATAAATTTCATCTTTTTTCTGTGCTTCATTATCTTCTTGAATAAATTCAACAAACCTATTTAATGCTTCTTTTGTATCAGGATGCTTGCGGATAAAATCAATATAGAGATTTTGAACCTTTTCCGTTGCCATGACAGATGTCTTATAAGCTTGTTCCAATCGTCCTTGTTCTTCAATATCTGCAAGAAGGTCTTTTACAAGCATTAATGGCATTGAACCGGATACCATCTCTAAAAAATCATCTTCATATCTCTCAAGCAATGCTAATTGTTGTGATCTTTGTTTCATAAGATCATGACGTTGTTCTACGATATCGCCACCTTTTATGGCATATTCTGAATTCTTTTTTTCCAACTCAATATTCAACTCTTGAATTTTTTCATGAGATCTTTGAATCTTATCATCAATATCTTTTAAATCATTGTCTGCAAGATCTCTTTTTTTTCTCAATTGTTCCAAATACTGTAAATCCTGATCCTCGTTAGAAGCAGCACTTAGACGTGAAATAATTCTTCCAATATCATTATTCAATTGATCCAATATAGATATTCCTAAGAGTGCTTTAATTGACTCTTTCATCTGGTCATTTGTATTTTCTACTGCTAACTCAGCAATCTTTTCACCATCAAAGAAAAAAAAGTTTGATAATGCACTTGGCAAAATGTTTTCTACAAACATTGGCCAATTTTCCGTTAAAAATGAATTATCCTCGCCATTCTTTTTTACCCATATTTTTTCTCTGACTCGTTGTGTATTTCCATCCCATTCCCGATGAACTAGATAAATTTCTTCCTCAGAACCATCAAGTGAAAATTCCAACTCCACATATGTTTTCTTTGTTCCATCGGCTTTATTAACGTATGATTTTAAATATTGACCATACGTCTTGTATTTACTTTCTGTATATGCAAAAGAATTCGAACCATATAAGCCCAGTAGAACGGCTTCAAGAAAAGTTGTTTTACCTCTTCCGTTCATACCTCCTATAAGTACTACTGGATTAGTACCATTAAATTCAAATTGATTTGACGATGCATATACACCAAAATTATGCATAATCAATTTTCTTAAAATCATTCTATAGCATCCTCATCTTCATCTTCATTTTCATCATTAAAATAATCGTATCGACCATCTAATGCTAGCGGATTATATTTTCCACCCAAATCTTTTTTTCGAATTACACGATCCATATAATATTGTGTTGCATCATCTTCATTTTTATAAAATGTTTTCCGAATACAACTCTCTAAAGCTTCAGTAATTCCTTTTCGTTTATTTAAACTGGTAGCCTGATTTTCAATATCAATCAAGCTATAGGCCATTTCAAAAGCCATTTCCTCACCTGGATATAAGTCATTCACGACTTCTTTTACAACTTCTTCTAAAATATCCCATTCTTCTTTACGAAATGCTTCTGATCCCACCCACTCTGGATCATCAAATTTTTTTCCAGTTACTTTTTTATAAATTTCTGGAAGTGAATCTTCAAACTCATGTTTGTCAAACACCCATATTCTTCGGATACATCTAAGCTCTGGTATAGTAATTAATTCTAGATTTGCAAATTCTTCTGGGCCATTTTCATTTATATCCTTTTGTATTTCCAAAAGCTCCTCAAGCCACTTTTCGCGCCAATATTTCAAATATGGACCGTGATGTAATTGTTTATATGTACCCTGAAGATAGCCTTGCATTTTTCTGAAGCTTCTTCTTTCTCTGTCATTAGCTTCGTCTCCAAAGTGACTTCTAAATTCTAATAGTGGAGTCATCCATGCCTTTTCATCATCATTCGCAATCATAGCCTCCATAGATTTATCTTTTTCGACCATTGTACAAACCCAACAACCGAAGCGACTTTTTCCACAACTAGGAAGACCTTTTTCGACCATCAATGGACATTCATTATCTGCTGTGGCTCCTCTGTATAGTGTCAAAAGATCTGTATTAGAATATCCCCAAGGATTTCTATATTGCATAAGAAAAATCCATACATCATCGTCTGTCCACTCCTCGAGAGGTGAAAAAACCAATTCATTTGCCATTGTTGAACTAGGACTAAGAAGTTCCCGAACACGTTTCTTCTCATAATAAGCCATTGTTTTTGCTCTTCGAGCACTTTCTGCCTTACGTGTACCTATAACTAAAATAATTTCTCCATGTTCAGCAATTTGCTCTTTAACAAATTTATTTACAGGTTGAATTTTTAATCTATCTGTGCACCAACGAAGTTTTTTTCTTGGAAAAGGATAACCTCTTCCCAAAAGGTTTACCCAAAAAGTATTATCTGTTTCCGGTGTTAATCTATGCGTCACAAAAGGAAGCCCTGATTGTTTAGCGCGAATATTCATAATTTCAAGTGAGTCCTGAACCCACTTAGAAATAACAGGAGATTCAACCATAGTATCCGTATTTATAACATGAATCTTTTTTGCATTTTTTAATTTTTCTGCTGGCAATTCTTCAATGGCCAACCATACTAACTGCAATGTAGCAGTACTGTCTTTACCACCCGAATATCCAATAACCCAAGGAATATCATCAGCTAAATAGAGATTCCTAACCGTATCTTTTAATCCTTCAATAGTTTCCTTTGTAATGGTTGATCCTTTTTTGTTTAATTCACAACTCATATTATTATCTGCCATTATTTTGTCTCCTAAATAGTTAAACTTTCGAGATATCGCTTCTCTTTCAGTTCTTCGTCCGGCAGAAGTGGGATACCAAGTTCTTTTTTTATTTGATTAGAAGCAAGAAGAATAGCTTTATTACTTGTCAGAATTTTACCATCTGCACGTATTACTCTATTTTTCCAAATAGAAGCACTTCTTCTCCAATCTATATTTCTTAATCCTTTTAAAATCTCATACATATTTATTTCTGAATTATTTATGAAATAAGATCCAACTTGACCTATGGCCTGTATAACAACTCCTTGAGTTACGATATAGTTTTCTCGTAAATCTACTTTTGATATTTCTTTCTTGTTTAGCTCATTCCATTGGATAATGTTCGACGCTACACAATTCCAATACTTACACAGGAAAGATAATGTCGAATCACTCGGAGTATTTCCTTTTATTGTTCTTTTGATAGAACTATAAAAAGTATTTAATGTAAATAAATTAGATGAATATTTTCCCAAATTATCTTTTTCTTTATCTGTATACTCATTTAAAAAAGAAACCTTGGAGACCACACTCCTTGTGATAACTGCAATATCATCCCTTGAATCATATAACTCTGCAATTGAATTCGATGTTTTCACAGCATGTTTGTTTAAATCAGTAAAAATTTGTTGACTACGCGAAAGTCCGGAATCTTCATACAGTACTACAGAAATTGTTTCATTGCCTAAATCAGGTTCTTCATTAATTGCATCAAGTATAGCAGCTTTTCTGTGTTGACCATCATTTATTAAAAAACGTGCATCCATTGATACTTCCAATATCCCAATATCAGAGCTATCATTGCTCGATAAAAATTTGAAATCACCATCAATTGAAGCAGCAAGAGCAGAAAAAACATATGAATCTCTATTTTCAGTAATATATTGACTAATTATAGGAATTCGACTTTCATTAAGTTTTCTTTGTGCACGATATTCTGGTAAAACAAATTCATCCTCGTTCGGAAATAACCTTCCTAACATTCTCATAGGAATCATTGCTATGTAATATTCTCGTCCTGCTTGGATTCCTCTTACAACAGGAAATTTATATGCAAAATCCATCTTGACCTCCAAGAAAAAAGTGATATACTTAAGTATTATACTTAAGTATATCACTTTGAGTTTTTTGCGTCAATTTGATTTCAAGTCGTTATACAATTCCCAGAAAGCACGATCTCTGATATATTTAGGCTTTTCAGAACTGATTTTGACAATGCTATGATGTTTTTCTAATTGCTTAATATCATTAAACAACCTTTGGCTTTCAATACTTTTACTCTCTGTTTTGAAAACAAAATCTACATCGCTAGTTTTTAAATCAGCAACATTATGAACAATCCATGTTAAAATGTATTTAGCATAATCATCATCACCAGATCCAAAGTGTTTTAAGAACTGAGTAGATAGAATTGTACCTACACCAAATTCACGACCTTCCTTCAATATTTTCTTTAACGATAAGAAACCTTCAGACATAAAATTATCCGCTTCATCAACCAATATTAGCTTTGTTAACTGCCTGTATTTTCCCTCTAATTTACTCGAACCTGCAGCCTGCATCTGAACATAAAATAAATCCAGTGTGATAGCAACGATTAAGCTTTGTATGTCCGAATCATATCCTGATAAATCAATTACAACTACTCCATTTAATATATCAAATAGCGGTTTTGTTTTATTCGGGTTATTTTCAAACACTTGAAATTGATGCAATTTATTCATAGCAGCTGCGAGTGAATCATTCTTTTTTATTTCTTCATCATTTATATATCTTTGATATACCTGCTCAAATGTAGGTGCTTCATTATCCCAACTCGAAGGATTAGCAGGTTGTATTCCACACATACCATAAGTTTCAATAATACACTGAAATAATGTATCTTGTTGCTTCGGTCCCAATCCATATACTTTCGAAATAGTATCTTTAAAAGCATTAGCAGTATGTATTGGCAATAGCGGCTTAAATACTTTTGATTTTGTCAATGTTAAAGGATTAAAAGGCAATTGATAAGGTTTTAGGATAGTTGCCTTTGTCGCTTCTACAAAATCACATTTACTTTCATTGTAATCTCCTTTATAATCAAAAATTAGTATTCCCAACTCTTCTTCACCAATATTATTCTTGCGTTGCAGAAATAGCTGAGTAATCAAAGACTTTGTAAACTGTGTTTTACCAGTCCCCATAGTTCCAATGATACCAGTATTAGTATGAAAAAGGATATCAGTATTATTGGGCTCCCAGATTATATCTGAGCCATCTTGTTGGTTCAATCCAAACAAAATCTTCATACCCTTTGATTTAATTTCTGTTGTATCATTGATTTCAACTGTATCCTGTTTTTTTTCATTATCCTCCGGATCATTTTCTTCACGTTTTTTCTGTTTCTTATCATCTGAGTCTATTTCATTTATCTCTTCCGCTTCTTGGAATTCTGTAGACTTTATTTCAGTGATGTCTCCAGTTAAGTTCTCAACTTTACATTCTTCAAATAAGAAGAGCTCATTATTTTTGGCATTTTGAATATCTGCATGTATTTCGTCAACGCTACTTAAAATAAGGTCAAATTCATCATTTTCTGGCATCTCAATAAAGTTAATCGTATCTTCTTTGAAGGATGTCTTTCTTAAAGCCAATGATTGCCGGAATGACAAGACAGAACCACGGCCTAATATTTCCTGTATATCCGTGGAAATAATATACTCTTCATTTAAAAGAGCTAATCTGAATTTATCCAAAATCATTTCCCAATTCTGGGAGTCATCAACATGATACACCTTCATTTTTTTGCAACTTGTTACTAAAAGTTGCATCAAAAAATTTCTATTAACCTTATACATAATAGTATTAGTTATATCTTTTTCCGGATTCATTGCTTCTTGCAGACCTGTTGCAGTAGCTGACACCTGTTGAAAAGCTTTTTTAATAACATCATTTCCATTTATACCTGTTTTAACTTCGGTTGGATACAGATAAATCTTTATTTGATCGGATACATGATTCAAACCAATAAAAAGTAAATCATCACTTGTTGGACCCTTGTCAAATCCTAGATTCTTGTGAGACAATATTCCATCAGCACTAGATAATCCAGCTCCTCCAGAAACTCGCAACATTTCTTCCAAAGATACAGGAACCCAGACAATGTCCGGATGTCTTAAAAACGCAAGCATAAATTTAATTGCTGCAACAATACTTATTTTTTCACGTGAGAATGTAGAGTCCTTATTGACACCCATTATCTTTTTAGATGATACCAAACGTAATAACCAATCACCGTTTATTGCATTGAATAAATTAATTATTTTTGCAACATCCTCTAACTCTGCTGAGACTCCCTTTTCTTTTAAGTATTCCTGAATAACTTTAGAATACTGCTTTGACTTATGAGTCACCGTAATGGCATCATATCCACTACTTGAAGTATATTGGTCACTATAATGAATAATTAGCAAATCACTATTGGCTTCTTTTTCACTAAAAAAATCAAGATCTACTTTAGGGTCAACAAAAACAACCCAATTAGACGCATTATATATATACTGCATTTTCTCTTCAGCTAATTTATCTATCTGAGTAGAAATGCTCGTACCAGAGTGATAAGGATTTCCGGTATTTCCTACTTGAACAAGGGAATTATATTTTGTAGCAAGCTCTATTACAGGTGTTTTTTTTGCATATTTGGTACCAAATCCAGTTCTATACTTTTGTCCGTACTTACTGGATGGAACACCAGAAATAATGCCTCCTAGTGAAATTCCCGTTTCAATTTGATCCATCGTAGCAGATTCTGAAGTGATTTCTGATTCCATTTCATAAAACGAAATATGTGCATACTCATACTGTCTTCCAATATCCTTATGGAAATAACATTCTATATTTTTAGAAAGAACGCCTTCCAAACTATTCATAGCCACACCATTAGCAAATGAAAGCTTAGAAGCTGTTAAATACGCCTTTAATCGAGAATACTCTTTGATATTTTCAAACACATTTGCTTTTTTTCCATCAGAATAAATATGTAACTCGAATTTCATGAGTCGATCAACATCTGGAGTCTTTCCAATTGCATGAACAAAATACTGTGCAATACCATTAAACACATCACTACAATCGCCCATGTTTATGAGATTAATGCGTATTATTTTATTATTGATATCAGAAAAAATGTATTTAAAATGTGAAATAAATTCAGTAATTTTCTCTTCAATTAATTTAGGAACATACCTTCTGCTACCACGATATTTTCTATTCTCTACCGGAGCATAATATTTCCATTCCATGGAATACATTTTGTCTGATACCTTATATATTTTTTTATTGTGTTTTGTATATGGCAACAGATAGATGGAATTAAGACGATCAATTACAATATCTGTGGCATTTTCAAATTCCGTTTCCTTGCATAATTGAAGCTGGTAAGCAAGATTTAATGGATGAAATGGTGTAAGCAATAATTCGTCATCATTTCTTCCCACAAAGAATGTTCCCAATAATAAACCATTTTCTTGTTCTTGACTCAAATAGCTACCTTCTTCAAGTGATTCATATAACTCATTGAATTCTTTCAAAAAATTTTCTGTAGCAATTTTTAACTCTTCAGACATATATGCCAAAGTAGGAATAGTATTATTCTTTTTATAAGATTGAAGCAAATTATAATATGCTTGTTTTAAAGAAAGAGGTAATACCAGTTCCTTAGCCTCTATTTCCAAATCATCGGTTCCATGTGGTTGTTTACATTTTCCGTGGAGAATTCTCTCATTAACAATTCTTTTTTCGCTTCGCAATTCTCTTAATAAATTTGTCTTAGCATGATATTCTTGCGATCCCTTATAAAAATGATCTCCATCCTTTTCAATTTCAAAACTTTTCTTAGTAGAAAACTTTTCTCTAAGAATTCTGCGTCCGACCATTTCAACACTTTTCACCTCGTCCGGAAAAAGTATAAGAGGAAGTACAATACCAGAAAAATTAATTTCAATATAAATTCCGCTTCCGAAATCAGATAGTTCCTCTTCTGTTGTATATAAATGTAACCGTTCATCATATTTACATTTATACTGTGTATTGTCATTTAGTTTTTCAGAAACATTGGCAGAACCGTTGGAATTAAATACAAGATCAGTTCCAATTCCTATTAATTTTACCTTACAGTTCTTTTTTGTTTTTTTGTAATCAATAGCAAAATTTCGTTTAATACCACTCAAGTACTCCGGAGAAATATCAATAATACACACTTTGAATACATACGTAATATTATTTACAGCATCCTTAATCTCTATCTTATGAAACGAGATACCTTCTCTTATGAAACAAAAGACTAAACTTTTACCATCACGTATATATGAAGCATCATCTGCAGAAATGTCATTATTCATTATTCGAGCATTACACTCTATTCTCAAATGGATTTCTGGATACTTATCTGCATTAAAAATCATCATGCTTCTAGTTCTTTTTTTAGTTTTCATAGAGCCTTCATTTCGAACAAGAACCTTTTCATCAATTGGAAGTACATTCAATGGCAGGGCTCCATAAATAGAAATATCTTTTTGCTCAATATTGAGAGGATTATCTTTTTTGGCCTGCTTTTTTTCCATCGCTGCAATCATTTCAGCATAGGTAAAAAGGACACTCCAATGTTCCGGATCTTCTTTGCGACTTTTCTCAATTCGCATTAAAAAGCCATCTTCAAAATCTTCTGCTAGATCCGCCTCTACATTCCCAAAGCGAATGCTTCGATCAATCTTTTCGAAAAGGTCATGATTTTCTTTGATTTTCTTATCGATTTGAGTCTTTCCTTCGTTCTGATAATCCTTTTTTCCGTCTACAGGAAAAAGCCTAAATCCAGGATAATTTTCTTTTTCGATACTTCCACTACTCATAATCGAAAGCAGGTCTCTATATTCGTACAAAGAAGCCTTATCACTAAAAACATCACTATCTCTTCTTTTTAATTCGAAGTCGAGAATCCTTTTTTCGAGAGGCGACAACTGAGTGCTTTCGTCTGCCATTTTTCTTATTTCTGCCATTAAATTATCTGCATAGAACGGCATACCATTTGCTGCCATATCTATAGAACCACTTTTAGCACTATCGATAGGATTTGAAGAAATCATCAAAAGTGGTTTTCCTGCAACATTTGCTGCGTTTCGCAAAGTCGCACAAAGAAAGTCATTTGTCATATTGTTGATTTGTGCTGCAATTATTATCTCATTGTCAACAACTTGCAATGTAAAAGTTCTATAAATAGAACCATCCATACATTGATATTCATATTCCCCACAATTATTTTCTTTTGTTGCTAATTCCTTTATTGCATTAGACACCTCTTGAACAGTATCCGAGTCATCTAATTTAAGGCAAAAGCTCTCACCTTTTTGCAATGATCCTTCAGCTGATAGTTCTAGAAAATAGCAGTTTATTCTCTTTGCAATAAAATCATAAAATTCTTTTAACATACTGTGCATCTCCACTATCACTCTTTTTGTCAATAAGGTTTAATTTCGTAAAAAACTCTTGTAGATACTCTTTTGACGTATTGTCAAGAAAAATTCCTCTATATTCATATTCCTTGTACAAGTCAATCAAACGGATTTTATCCTTATCTTTAATAGAGATTTTTGTCAAAAAGATGATATCTCTCTCTGTAAGATTTAAAACCAATCCCGATTTTCTTCTGTTTTTAACCCACCGCGTTTTACAAAACTCAGTAAATTTCTCGTTGTAAAACTGATTTGCTCTTTTTCGATCTGTATTCAAGAATTGTTCTTCCACACATTTATATAAATGGCGGATAGCAATATCAGTTTTTGTTCCTCCTGAAGCATATGGAATCTGTTCAAATTTTTTATAGTCCCCTACGCAAGATGTATATGTTTTTTCAGCCTTCTCGATTTCACTTGCGATAATCGCATCCTGATCCGGGTACTCTGTAACATATTCTTGCAATGAAATGTAATCCAACATCACATCTGAGATTGTATGTTGATTTAATATTTCTAATGTTAGTGCATGGCTAAACATATGGTTTGCACTCGCTTGGATTCTTTCCCAGCCTTCTCCACAACATTTCCTGTTTTTACTTACTTTTTCCCAATCCAAGGCATAATACAGTGGGACAGGAGAATTTCTTTTTCCAGACCCAAAATTATCTAGTGTTACACATGCTTGCGACATATAGTAAAAATAATATATTGCTAAAAGATTAGACAAATCATCTAATGAAGTCATTCCCGTATTTAACATGAAATGAAAATCCTTCTTAAATTTCTCCTGAACATCAAGTATAACTGGAAAATAGGACTTGTAATTTCTAGCCGTTCCTGTTTTTGAAGCCTGTATTGCATCAACAACTACTTTTTCAACAACATTATACGGATGCTTTTTCATTGCCTCTTCAATAATATTACAATCATTTCCATTTAACCCGAAAACATCTAGTAAGAAACCTGCAAGTCGGTCTGCGCTTTTATTGTTTACCTTTGTTTGGTATGGATAAAGTCCTAAGTTTTTTGCTACAAAATCATCCCCTTCAAAAAATAGAGAGTGTATCATTTCTTTAAAAATCTCAATATCTTCATCTGCAATATCCATTTCAGCAATAATAGCATCGCATAATGATTTATATTCTACTGGCTCAGTTTCTAAATTTAATGATTTTCTAAAGAAATCACTTACAACTTCTTCTAAATCTGTAATAATTGGAGCTTGAGCCTTTCCACTAGCCTTATATGGAAATAATTTAAAATTGATATCTTGTGTATGTGTAAGACGCAAGGAATCAATTGCTTTATCATCTTTTACATTAAATGTTTTGCAAAATGTTGCATAATCAAATTGATATTCCATCATCTCACCACCTTAAATTTATATACTCCAAATTTTGTCTTCTCAATAATTGCTTTTCTGTTATCATCAGTCACCAAAAAAACTTCTTTGTCTGCTGAACCAGTTCTTAATATCTTGTAAATAAAACTTATAAAATCAGCATGATTATTTCTATCTTCAGCAGTTTGAATATATCCAGCGGCAAGTTTATATATTAATTCATATAAAGAATAATCGATATCTAAGGGTATGATTTCTCCAGGTTTTTTACCTTCATATTTCACCGTAATAAAAGGCAAGAAACGTTGAAGTTCCTCGTTTTTCTTTACGCTTGGTGAAACATCCAAACATGGTTCAAATTCAATACGCTCATATAATGCAATTCCCTCATGACAATCGTCAAAACAAACATTATCTTGATCTTCATTACCACACCATTGAATAACAGCATCTTCAACAAGACCATATAACTCTCCATATTTTTTTGTAGTTCCCGTATTAAAATAATACAACATCTTTAAAAAAGAGACATATGCATTATCCTGCACTATATCGCTTTTAATTGTCTTCAATCGTTCTAATATATTGAATAACTGTGCTTTCAAAACTTTATCACTGTTAATTTTTTCGATGGCAGATTGCTGACACAAAACTTTAGAATAAGCTTCCTTATCAAGTACAGACACCACTTCGTTCGATACATCAGACGAAACATAATACGAAATAGCATCTTCATCTGCTTGTTCAGAACGTACCAATAATGGATCATATTTTTGCAACTGATTTAATAGCACAGATTTATCAATATATTCATACATTAATGAAGGCGTGATATCGCTAATATATTCTTTTAAAAATGATACTTCATTAGTCGAAGATTGAGCCATTTTCTTATAATTGAAATTTTGAGCAACAATAATATCATAAATATAATTTAAAATTTCACGAGTAGTAAGGATTTCCTTGTCCTTTATTGTCACCTCAACGAGAGCGTTAGCAACATAATTTCTGTTTTTCTCATTACCAAGAAATTCAAAATTATGTTTAACTGGACATTTTTGAGAAAGAGGACATTCTTTACAATCATTGCTATAAACATTGTAGAACGGATTCTCAAAATCCATGCAAAACACCTTTTCTAATATACGCTCCAAATATTCTGGTTTAACTCCATGGACTGTAAGATTATACATGTGATAGTCAGAAAAACTCACATGCTGAAATGCACTATTCTCTTCGTAACCTTTTTCATTTAATTGATTAGTTAAAAGATTACTATTAATGACGTATTTACGCAATTGTTTAAACGAATCTCCATATGAAGATTCAATAAAATTACTTAAAACACCAAGATTAATAGCCAATATAAAATTCTCTCCTGGCTTTTCTAAATTTTCATCAGAAAATCCTTGCAATGCTTCGTTCAAAGTTTCAATAGCCGTTTTAGAGGGTGCACTACTTTCAGTTGCATCATTGTATACAACATAATTATCTAAAAGTTTTAAATCGTTTTTTAAATATGATAAGAGATGTGACTTTCCATCACCAGCACTTCCACAAAGCATTACAAGACTTTTCCTACCAGAATCTTCTATCTTGTGCAATATTTCAATCAAATCTTTTTCAGCACTTCTTGAAACGTGCATATATTTTTTAAAGTCATCAAATGTGCCTATTCCATCAATAGAATCACTTGAGGACTTCCTTAATCTATTTAATTCATCTACAAGTTTACAGTTTCCCATTACACACCCCTCTGATTAGAAGACTCAATTGTAACTACATCATTTATATTACAATTTAACGCTTCACATATTTTCAATATTATTGCCAATGAAACTGGCTCATTCCTTTTCATTTTTGACATCGTGCTAGTACTGATCTTTGCTTCACGACATAACGTACCTTTTTTCATTTTTTTATCAATAAGTGTCTTCCAAAGATTGTTATAACATAATTCCATATTCTTACCTCGAATAAGCATCTACATAATTAATCAGCTGTTTTTATTATATCTTTCACTAACTGATACATCAAGGATTCCTCTTTGAAAAATTCTGTTTTTGAATTATTTTTACGTCATATAGATAGTTAATCGCATGAAAAAAGCATCAAACATATGTCTCTATTGTGTCAAAAGGCTATTCTCTCATTTAATTGCAATATCTTTTTCTTTCCCTTCATTAGCTCTCCCTTTATATTTAACTATAAAAAGACCCAGAGGAGTGTTTTACTCCTCTGAGCCTATACATCATACGACTTTCTTATGACACTTAAAAAACTATCAGTCTAGACCGTACTTTTTCTTTGCAGAATGGATTCTATGGATTCCTCTTACTATTAATCAGATTCATCTTTTTCTTTACTTCCATCCTCCGAAGATCCTTTCAACCAGCAATCATCCGGATATTTCTCTGCAAAAGTCTGTAACCGTTTCTGCAAGCTCTGATTGAAGGTATACACATCATAGAATCCGTCATCTTCATTGGTCAAAATAATCGTTTCTTTTTCACACTTTAACCTTCGCATATTCTATCCCCGCTTTCTTTCCATTTCCTGATCCAGGTACTTTGGTATCGGCTTTCCGAACCGGCGAGTAATGGCAATCTGTTTCTGATGCAGTCGTTTGATTACGGATCTTCGTTTTTTAGGTTTGCCATCCTGTTGATTTCTGAGAGTCGGTTTGTTGCTGCGGGCATCAGGGATCTTTTCCGGATTCTTCTTCTGATTATTCACCAGACCGTCCACCATATCATAATTGGCTTCGGTACCGGATTCTCGGCTCCGTTCATAAGTGCCGTTCTGGTAGAACTTCTGGTAATGTTCCAGACGGATTTTGCCATCCTGTTTTAGCTGTTCAACTGGATTTAGCGATACCTGCTGTTGGATGTAATCATGGATCTTTTGTTTTGTCTTTTCGTCGAATTTCTTACATTCTTCGACAACCATTTTTCCATAGGCATCCAAGATAACTCCCTGGGGCCTGATCCCGATATACCTGATGCTCCATCAAATAAAACTGTTTTCCATCGATAATGATGGTATCTGTTGCAATCCAATTTCCCTTTTTCCCATCAATCTGATAATTCTCAGTTTCCATAGTGATCAGTGCACCGGATATGTTGATACGAATAAATCCGGCCAGATACTTCAGATAATAATTCAGATCCAGAGAATAGTAATATTTGTCTTCGCTTATATTTTTTTCGTTATCCACTTTCTTATTGGATTTCAGAGGATTTTCCACATTTGGATGTCTTTCTTCCAAGTATTTTTCCTTCAATCATCAGACTCTGCATTTCTTCATAATCACTTCCGTCTTTCAGATCAAAGCCAACACATTTCAGTCCATGCATACGTTCTGATGGGATTTTCTCATAAGCTTCCGGTAATGTCAGGTCATAATGTACTTCACCCATTACAGGAAATTCTGCGCATTCAGCCGCATAAAAGCTGATACATGTAAGATCATTTTCATAATCCACATTTTCTATTTCCGGGACAATATCGAGTATTTTTTCTCTTTGTGCTGCAAAATCTGGAAGTTCTGCAAATCCAAATCGATCCACGTAATATGCCTGCATATCCCCACCATGGTTTGTAATGATGACATCACTGACCGACATAGAATGTGCTTTATAATCTGCCGGTGGATTATCGTTGAATATCGCATACAAATCGTCCAGCTTTTCATTTTCATGTAATCTGACGGAATAGACACATTTATAATTTGCTGCATCGATTGTAATGCCATCTTCTTTGACCATTGCCATATTCATAAATTCTTCCAGTGCATCTACCAGAATGCCGTATTTTTCATGTAATTCTGTTTTTTGTTTTTCTTCAAGAATGATTTCCAGTTTTTCTGTAAGCTGATCGATCATTTCACCGGCTGTCTTGCGGATCACATCCATAGATGCTTTCATTTCCTTCATTTCCCGACTGCTGCTTCAACCTCTTTTGTCAGTCGGTCTTTTTCTACACCCAGGATTTCCATAATTTCCCTGTCATGCAATTTTGCATGGGCGGTTTCATGAATAGCAGTCTTTAAGGTCTGGCTTTCACTGAGCCCTTTTTTGATCACGATTTCCTTATCTGCATTGTGATAATATCCATTGGCATTGCCATCGATCTCATCGAATTGTATCGGCACTGGGGATATTTTCTGAATAGCCTGCATGAAAGAATCAAAATCCTGCACAGTTGCAGTCAATAATTCCGGTGCCAGTGTCTGGATCGGTTCCCCGGATGTCTGAGCAATACCAAAGACGGTAACTGCTTTAAAATGTGGAACCGTAACTTCCACCTGTTCAGTCTTAGGTTTTCCATCAGTTCCCATGATCGGTCGCTGATTTTCATCCAGAACCTCTTTTTCCTTCATTTTCTTATATGGTGCCGGTGCAATGATTGTAATTCCTTTTTCACCTTTCATGACCTGTCTACCCAGTAACAAAATGTCAATAGTTTTTTAATCACTTTTTTCAAAAAGGCAAAAAAATAAAACGTATAGATTATTTCCATACGCTCTATCTCACATTTCATATTAAATTTTTGAATTCTACAAACTTCGAATTGTCGATTTCTTTACATTGATAAAGTTCAATTTATCTCTCGATTCATAATTTTCTCTTCAAGTAAATTACCCACATGCTTTGTTTCAAAGAACATTTCTTTATTTATAACAACAATTATAATTGCCGCAATAACAACAAAAATAGTTTGTATACATTTTGTTTCAGGAGTTATGTTTATCTTTTCCTGCATAATATTTATAAACAAATGAAAAATAATTGTTGCAAGCATACTTCTGTTATTCTTTACATATACCCATGTCTGAAGGAAATCAAGTGGTATCACGCTAAGAAGAAAGTTAATCACATACATGATTCCCATCTCTTTAAGTCCATACTGGTACGTTCCAGGTATCCAGAATAATGGCACATGCCACAAAGACCAGATACATCCAAAGATGATAAACTCCTTAAACCAGCTGTTGTATGCACCAACAGCATCCTCTCCATAACCTCTTCAACCTAACTCCTCTATGCAGAATGCCAACAAAATTGTAAGAAATGCAGACGTATCACCTATAGAAAATGAAAAGTCTTCTGTAAATGAAAACTGATTTATACTGCCGCCAAATAATACTGATGTACCGATTGAAGCCGTCACTATCACAGCAAATATCAGCACTGCAATTAATATATATTTAGGTTTTATTCTATAAAACCCAATCAGCTTCTTCTTAAAATCATTAATGAGTGCTTTATTCTTAGACGTAAATACAGTTACTACGGCAACCACGGCAGGTGAAACCAAGCCAAGAAACATTCCAAGATAAAGCCCCGTCCCTTCATTAAGTAAAATTGCAAATAGCCACCAGAACCAAGTGCAGGCAAATGTAATCAAATAGAATCTGACCGGTCGATATATATACTTTTCCATGACTACACCTCAGCCTCTACAATCACAAGCTCACTCTTTATACCATTGAACTCAATGTAATTGTCTGCTTCGGCATCTGAAAAGTCATCAACCTTTTTCCCCTGTCTCTCATAATAAATATGAGTTGCTATTCCCTTTTTTGTGCTTCTAAATCTATAATCTGCAGGAAGTGTAAGTCTTGATGTTGCTGACAACTGATTAATCTCAAGCGCACCCTCATGTGATAAAACACTGATCTGCATATCAAGATTTGAATCTATCTCAATTTCACTTTTATTTCCCTGAAGGGTAACTTCGCTAATTTTGCCATTTACCTCAATATGTTCATTTTCTATATCAGTAATATTCAGTGTCCCTGCATTAACTGATAATTCGATTTTTCCAAGATATTTTATTGGAATAAAAATAGTAATGACCAAACTCTCCTTTGCATCTGCTTCACTGGCTTCATTAAATCTGTTAAGATCAATATTGATTCGGTTTTTTATATCATCAATCTTTACTTTATAATCTGCCAGAAGATTCTTATAGACATTTGAAAACATTGCGACTTCAATTTTTTCTCCATGATATGCCTTTAAATCTACAGCATATGCTCCACCAAGCTTGATATCAAAATTCTTCTTACCATCAATATCGTATTCAGTACGACTTTCATAGATGTAATTAGACTGCTTTTTCTCTGATTTCTCATTCGAAAGTAATTCATCTACTGATATCTGGAAGAGATTTGCTATTGCCATCAGATTTGCAATATCCGGTGTTCCTGTTCCATTTTCTCACTTTGTAATGGCTTGTCTTGATACACCGATTTTCTCAGCCATCTTCTCCTGTGAAAGTCCAGCCTGTTTTCTGTAATATTTAATTTGTTCTTCTAAAGTCATTTTTCAACCTCCGTTTTCGGTTTGTTTTACTTCCTTCACAGATTAGCAAATTAACCTTTACCAAACAAGAAACATTAGCTGTCATTTCACTATTTTTCTGCTACTTTCCGTAGCAACGCCCTAAAATAAAGGTTTTTACAATGAAAACTAAATTTATCCAATTGCCAAATACCGATTGAACTAAATCGCTGCGCGATGGCCTTCGAAGGCTGTGGCGCAGTTTTCTCTTTAACTTAAAAAAGGCAGTAGATAATGAGTCCTAAAAGTAGTATTGTTAAATCACCACAAAATAACAATTGAACAGGATCATCATTAACACTGCCATGAATAGAATAACACCAGAATCTCGTTTTCACAAGAGGGTATAGCTTAATTGCGGTCTATTTAGCTTGTTTCTTGACTACTCAGGAAAAATATTT
>OGGI01000786.1_pt1 | contig 27294 bp, 25 predicted proteins | sample 1571051 | NCBI WGS metagenome assembly OGGI01 (sample SAMEA2582075, study PRJEB24529) | metagenome | biome: Human gut stool | place: China | collected 2011 | reverse complement strand
CTTGAGAGCTCCAGCCAATACTGACGGTCTGCTTTGTCCTAAGTGTCAGCACATTCTGCACTACCACCTGATCACCTATGCCGGCTTAGGCGACTACTTCTGCCCACATTGCGGCTTTAAGCGTCCTAAGCTTGACTACGCCGTTACCAAACTGGGAAAACTGACGCCAACCAGCTCAACGTTTGAACTTGACGGCCAGGAATATCGGATTGAAATCGGTGGTCTCTACAACATCTACAATGCGCTGGCGGCCTATGCGCTGGGTCGTTTCCTAGGCGTCAGTCAATCGCAGATCAAGCATGCCTTTGAATCCGACGAACGAGTCTTTGGGCGCCAAGAAGAGATCAATATCGATGGTAAAAAAACAACGCTGATTTTGGTCAAGAACCCCGTTGGCCTCAATCAGGTTCTTGATATGATCGAGACTGATCCCGAACCATTCAGCTTTGTCTTTTTGTTAAACGCCAACTACGCCGATGGGATCGACACCAGCTGGATCTGGGACGGCGACTTTGAAAAGCTGACTCAGCATGATATCAAGCAGTATATGACTGGCGGCGAGCGCTACAAGGATATCACCACGCGACTGCCGATGGCCGGAGTCGACAATATATGGAAAGAACCGGAACTTGCCAGCGTACTGACCAAAATCAAGGATCTGCCAACTGATCACGTTTATGTCTTAGCCAGCTATACGGCCGTTTTACAGCTCCGCAAGCTGCTGGCCGAAAAAGGATACATTAAAGGAGGGATGGACTAATGACCAAGTACCATCTGAATCTGGCCCATCTTTATGGTGATCTGCTAAATACCTACAGCGACGTTGGCAACATCATCGCCTTGCGCTATTATGCCAAACAGATGGACGCCGACATTGCCGTTAAGGTTATCAGCATTGATGAGGAATTTAATCCTGACGAGTTTGACATGGCACTGTTTGGCGGTGGCCAGGACTATGAGCAGCTGGTTGTCTCAAAAGACCTGCCCAACAAAAAAGCCGGAATCGAAAAATTTATCAACGATGGCAAGCCGCTATTGGCGATCTGCGGCGGCTACCAGCTCCTGGGGCACTACTATGTTGGCGCAAACGGTGAAAAGATTCCTGGTCTGGGCGTTTTGGATCACTACACGCTGAGTCAGGACCATAACCGTTTCATTGGTGACATTACCATTAAAAATGAAGAAACCGGGCAGGAATACCATGGCTTTGAAAATCACAATGGCAAGACTTATCTAGGCAAGGGTGAGCGTCCATTGGGCAAGGTCGTTTCCGGTCATGGCAATAATGGCGAGGATGGCAGTGAAGGCGCAATCTACAAAAACGTCTACTGTTCTTACTTCCACGGACCAATTTTGACGCGCCAAAAAGATCCTGTTGGCTGCCCTGCACCACAAATATCCCGCTGCCGATCTCAGTCAGGCAGAGGCCCTGGAAATCAAGCCGACCTTCTAGTCAAAGGAATGGTGAATGAATGATTAATACTGATCTCTATGCTACTTTGATCACGATTATCTTTATTGTTGAAAGCTTTTGGGAATTTCGCTTATATGCCTGGCTACGCGGCAACCAGGATCTGGCCCGTGACCCTCAGCTAAAGCAGCGGCTGGCCAGCACCATGCGCGTTGAAAGCAAATGGAACTGGGGCTCTTGGCTTTTGATCATTCTCTTGCTGATTGCGCCCGACAACTGGGTACTGCCTTTTGGATGCCTGCTGGTTTTATTTGAAACACTGGTCATCAAACGAATGGACAATCTTAAAAGCTCAATGCAAAACCAATAAAAAAACGTCCCGCAGCGCTGCGTGACGTTTTTTACTGATCCTTTTCATTTAGATACGTCGCAAACAAGTGATCCCTGGCATCCAAGAAGGCTTGATTATCGGCACTTGGATGAACGCGATTGGACAAGACGATCATCCCTTGATCAGTCTGTTTGTCCAAAACCATCCACGTTCCCGTATAGCCAGTATGCGAAATAACAAAATGATGATCACAGCTGCGCGAATGGAACAGTTTCCAGCCAAAGCTGCGCAAATGTTCACCATTCATCGGCGTCTGATCATAAAACAGACTATTGATCGTTGTCGGTTCGACCAGTCCGTCCAGATTCGTTTCAAGCAAGGCATGACTGAATTTTAACAGATCATCCAGCGTGGAAAACATCCCCGCGCTGCCGCAGTGCTCACCTAAGACATAGCCTTTGGGATCATGCGTCTGACCGCGAATCAATCCCCGTTCTTTTTTAATCTCGGTTGGCACGCACTTGGCCGGATCCGGGAAAAACGTCGTATCATTCATCTGCAGCGGTTTTAAGATCCGTTCCGTAATTGCTTTTTGAATCGGCTCACCCAGGATTTTTTCAGCAATCCAGCCAACATAGATCAGACCAACGTCAGCATAGCGGATCTGCTTATTTAAATTAGGACCAACGCGCAGAGTATTGAGCATTTCTTTAGTCAGCTCAGCGGCCGGCAGCTCATCGCGATGCGGAATATAGCCTTCGATGCTGGAAGTGTGCGTAAGCAGATTGCGAATCGTAGCTCGATCATCATTCAGTTCTGGCAGCCAGTTGACGACCGGATCATCCCAGTCCAAAAGTCCCGCATCCTTTAGCTGCATGATCACGGGAATGGTGCCCACGACTTTGGTCAGTGATGCCACATCATAGAGCATGCCATCGATCAGTGGTTCTTTGTTTGGCTGCAGCTGAGCCAGACCGGCCACGTTTTTTAAGGTTGTCTTGCCTTCAAAGATTGCCCAGCTGATTCCAGGAACGATGCCATCATCGACCATGGCATTCAAGGATTGGATCGTATTTTGATATTCGCGCATGTTTTGACCTCTTTATTTAGACTCGGTCTTTATTCTAACACATCCGCTGTCAGATCGATGTCTGATCGCTAACCAGCTAAGCTATTGAGCCAGTTGCGATAAAGCTGAATTCCAGGTTGCCGCCATGAATAGTCGATATCCAGATGATTTTGATCAACATAATAGTTTTTCGGCGGCAGAATAGCCAGGCCCTTTTGCTGATCACGCTGATATTCATTGTCGAGCGTATCGGCGCTGTATTCAGGATGTCCGGTAATATAGATCGAATGCCCTTCATCAGCTTGATAGATTAAAGGATCAATCGTCTGGTTGGCGACCAGTATCTTTAGCCCTGCTGGCAATTGCTTGGGCAGCTTAACTTTGGTATGCCGAGACTGCGGAATCTTGATCGTATTGAGATCTTTTAACAGCGCTGAATCACAGCTTGCGGTTCCTTGATAAACGCCAAATAGCTTATGGCTCATTTTCTGCTTGGGCAAGCCGAAATCATTCCAAAGTCCTGCTTGAGCTGCCCAGCATTCATAAATGATCGATTTAACGTGATCGTGAGCCCATTCAACGATCTGCTTAAACTCATCCCAGTAGTCAACGGCTTCAAACGGCAGACATTCGACTGGCGCTCCCGTAATGATCAAGCCGTCAAAACATCGCTGACGAATCTGGTCCAGACAGACATAGTGCTGCTTGATTCTTTCACCACCGGAATGACGAAAACGATGGGTAGCCGGATACAGGAACGTCACCGTGCAGTCGATGCCAGTCTCGTGCAGACGCTGCAGAAACTGCCATTCCGTCGCTTCCTTGGTTGGCATCAGATTTAAAATTAAAATCTCTTTTGGATTGAGAACTGCCTCGTTGTTCCAGCGTGATGTTAACTTCAATAAACCGTTGCGTGCATTGACTGCCATGATGATTCCTCCATAAAAACAAAAAACGTCTTCATCCTGATTTCCCGATCAGTTTAGGAAATCATGGGACGAAGGCGTTTCGTGGTACCACCCATTTTCACTGCCATCTCACAATGACAGCCTCATTCAGTACGGACATACTGGGCGAGATATCGGTCGCTTGCCGGCTCAGGTAGCCTATTGACCCCTGAACGAACTCCGAGCTCATCTTCAATCATTATTGGTCGGTCCGCTTTCACCTGATCGGACTCTCTTTAACGACCCGTTGTGATCTACTCTTCTCATCACTGTTCTCATTTTTATGCTTTATTTTTAACTGATTATTAATCTAACATCTTTTTTTTAAATGTCAAGCACTGAATGATCAGCTAAATCTGATTACCCAAGAACTGACTGTTGTAAAGATCAGCATAAAAGCCCTGCTTAGCCATCAAGGTTTGGTGATTGCCCGTTTCAATAATGCGCCCATGATTCATGACAATGATCTGCTCAGCATTGCGAATCGTCGACAAACGATGGGCCACGACAAAACTGGTCCGATTCTGCTGAATATCGTTCATGGCATTTTGAATCAAAGACTCGGTTCGGGTATCGACTGAGCTGGTCGCCTCGTCTAGAATCAGAATTTCTGGATTAGCCAAAAATGCTCGGGCAATCGTCAGCAGTTGCCGCTGACCCTGGGAAATATTGGACGCGGATTCATCCAGCACCGTCTGATAGCCAGCTGGCAGCTCGCGAATAAAACTGTCGGCATAGGCTAATCTGGCTGCTTGATAGACCTCTTCTTCAGTTGCATCCTCACGACCATACTTGATGTTGTCAAAGATCGTGCCTTTAAACAGCCAGGTATCCTGCAGCACCATTGCAATATGCGTTCTTAATTGGCTGCGGGTCATCGTCCGCGTATCGTGACCATCAAGATAGATATGACCGCCCTTGACGTCGTAGAAACGCTCCAAAAGATTGATGATCGTTGACTTGCCGGCCCCAGTCGGCCCAACGATTGCGACCATATGATTGGTTGGCGCTTTGAGATTAAAGTCTTGAATCAGCGGCTCGTCATTATAGCTGAACTGAACGTCTTTAAATTCAATCTTAGGCTGATCATGACCGGGCAATGGCTGGTCTTTTAAAATTCGCTCATCCATTTCCGGCGCGTCCAGCACTTCAAAGATTCGCTCAGCTGAGGCAATCGTCTGCTGAATCGTACTGCTCAGATTGGCAACCTGAGTCAAAGGCTGCGAGAATTGATTGGTATACTGCAAGAACGCCTGGACGTTCCCCAGCGTAATCTGACCATGAATGATCTGCACCGCCCCAATCACGGCAACCAGCAGATAGCCAACGTTTTTGATGCAGTTCATAAACGGGAAGATCAGAATCGAAAAGAACTGTGCCAGCCAGGCAGAATGATAGTACTTCTCGTTTTTCTGCGCGAACTTGGCTTCTTCATCTTCTTCATGATTAAACGTCCGCACGATCGTCTGCCCAGCAAAGGTTTCCTCGACTTGTGCGTTGATCTTGCCGAGCTCCTCTTGCTGCGTACTGAACAGTTTCTGCGCGCGGGGAGCAATCATGCCAACGACACCAAGACTCAAAGGCACGATGATCAGCGCAACCAGCGTCAGTTTCCAGCTGATGGACAGCATCAACGCCAGCACTCCGACAAACGTAATCACACTGGTAATCATTTGAATCAGGCTCTGCTGCAGCGTGGTGGCAATGTTATCCATATCGTTGACCATTCGACTCATCAGATCCCCGTTGCTGTGCGTATCATAGAACTTAACCGGAACGACCTTCATCTTCGCTTTAACGTCACGTCGCAGGTTATAGACCACCTTTTGCGAAATATTGGTCATAATAACCTGCTGTGCCAGACTGAAAAGGCCTGAGAACAAATAAAGCAAAACGACGATGATGGCGATGTGCTTGATCTTGTCAAAATCAATCGGCAATGCGGTCAGATGCTGCCCAGCCTTCATCTGAGCATAGCCCTTCATTATTCCTTGATAAATCGTCGTCGTGGCCTGTCCTAAGATCTTAGGCGAGACGATCGATAGAATTACGGAAATGATGGCCAGCACGATCGAGAAAATCATTCCCCAAGCCCATGGCCGCAGATAGGAAAACAAGCGACCAGTCGTGCCCCAGAAATCCTGTGCCTTGGCTCCCTTGCCGCGTGGTCCGCCATGTGGTCCTCTACGCATGTGCTTCATCTCCTTCCTGAATCTGTGAATGCAGAATCTGCTGATAGGTTGGATTGTCAGCCTTCAACTGAGCATGCGTTCCTTGTCCAACCACGCGTCCTTCATCCAGTACCAAAATCAAATCGGCATCGGCAACCGTTGAGATCCGCTGCGCCACGATCACCGTCACGGCCTGCTTGATCTGCGGGTCGGCTTTTAAGGCCATTCGTAGCTGGGCATCGGTTTTAAAGTCTAACGCTGAAAACGAATCGTCAAAAACATAAACGGATGCTTTTTTAATGATCGTCCGCGCAATTGCCAACCGCTGCCGCTGTCCACCCGAGAAGTTGCTCCCGTTTTGCTCAACGACCGCATCCAGGCCACCAGCTTCCTTGACGAAATCAGCTGCCCGGGCTACTTCTAAGGCATGCCACATCTGTTCATCATCAGCCTGATCATTGCCAAACTGCAGATTGCTGCGAACCGTCCCCGTAAACAGCACGGCTTTTTGCTGCGTTATCGAGATCAAGCTGTGCAGATCATGCTGGCTCAGGCGATTGATTGGCTGATCGTTGACTCGAATCTCGCCTTTTTCAATCTCTAAAAGCCGTGGAATCAGATTCACCAAAGTTGACTTGCCTGATCCCGTTCCGCCAATGATTGCCAGCGTCTGACCAGCCTTAACCTTAAAATTCAGATCGGCTAGCGCCAGTCGTTCAGCGCCATGATAGCGAAAATCGACATGATCAAAGCTTAATGAGGCTGGTTTGCTCAAATCGAGCTTTAGCTGCTGATCCTTTGGCGCATCGTGAATGCTGATCGGCTTTTCCAAGACCTCATTGACTCGAACTGCCGATGCCTGCGCCCGTGGAACAAAGACAAAGATCATCGAAAGCATCATGAAGCTGATCAAGATCATTACGGCATAACTTAAAAACGCGATCAGATCACCAACTTCCATCGTCATGTTCGCAATTAGATGACTACCCATCCAGATGATGCTGACGTTGGTTAGACTCAAAATCAGGGTCATTACCGGAAACATCAACGAGACCAGCGTAAAGGCCTTGATTCCAGTATCCGTATAGTCGCGATTAGCCTTTTTAAAGCGTTCCTGCTCAAAGTCGTCTTGATTAAAGGCCCGAATTACCCGCACGCCAGTCAAGCCTTCTCTAAAAATCAGATTGATGCGGTCAGTCTTTTTCTGGATACTCTTAAACAAAGGCGTGGCCATCGACATGATAATAATAATGACTACTGCCAAGATCGGCAGACTGATCAGAAAAATCTTGGTCAGTCTTGGTTCACGCTGATAAGCCAAAAAACAGGCCGCCACCAACATGATTGGAGATTGAATCATCATCCGCAGCATCTGGACGATCACGTTTTGAATCTGCACCACATCATTGGTTGAGCGCGTAATCAGAGATGAGGTTCCCAACTCTGACATCTCACGCTCCGAAAACCGAAAAACACGGTGATAGATCTGAGCCCGCAGATTTTTGCCGACCTTCATCGCCTGTGTGGCTGCAAAATAAATATTGCCAATTGCCATTAACAGTCCAATCAGCGCGACTCCCATCATGATCCATCCTTCATGAGTAATAAACGACAGATCCTGCTTGACTACCCCACGATTGATAATTTCCGAGGTCAGCGTTGGAATCGTCAAGTCACAAATGACCTGACCAACCATAAATAAAACCGCCAAGACAACGGCCCACCATTGCAGATTACGTTTGGCAATCTTAAGCATGACTATTCTCACCTTCTTTATTTTTTAAACATTCATTTTTGATGTTTTGATCAATTTTTAAAATCAATCGATTAAGTTCTGCTTTTTCCTCATCACTCAGCGTTCCGAATAGAGTTTTGCAGAACCATTGATGACGCTGATGATTTTCTTTTGCCAGTTCAGTACCTGCTTTGGTCAGCCGCACATGAATGACGCGCTTGTCGCTGACATCGCGCTGCCTTGTAATCAGACCGTCTCTTTCCATTCTGGTCAGAATCTCAGTCATTGAACCCGGCTTGATCTGTGCCAGACTGGCCAATTCACGCTGCGAGATATTCTCATGTTTCGACAATAGGAACAAGACGCGTCCCTGACCATGAAAGCCACGCTGTTTAGGCTTGGATACCATTCGAATGTCCATGCCCAACAAAAACAGATGACCAAACAGCATTTCATCGCTAATCGACATTTTATTTCCTCCAATTAAAATCGTTAGGTACATAACAGTTATGTACTTAACGATTTTTTAGTTTACTCTCTTTCCCATAATCGTCAAGCTTTTTTTGAGAATAGAAAAAGCACCCGTTTTAACGGATGCTTTCACTGAGCAAAAAACCATTGCCAACCGTCCAGCGTTCATGACCATTGGCAATGTTGATATTTAGTTGAACTCACCAGTCATTGGATCCATCTGTTGGTATTGACCGGTTGCTGGATTGTATTTGTAGATTCCTTTTAAATGCGAGACATTCGGATCCTGCCCTGCACCGTTGCTGGTCCGTACGTCAACCTGCCAGCTGCCATCACTGGTTGGTGAGGTCATGTATTGGTCGCCATTTTCCGGCTGTAGACCAGCGGCTTGGTTAAGTCCATCAACCACCTGATCGTTAACCGTTGCAGCCGCCTGCGCTGACTCATTTGAAGCAGCTGCCTGACTGACTGCCGTTTGAGCTGCTGATGTCGCTGGCTCGGCTTTCTGAACCGCTGCGTCTGATGATTGAATAGCCGCACTATCAAGACTGCTGGAAGTTGCGGCTGCAACTGATGAACTGATACTTTGCGACGTTTGGCTGGCCTTACTGGTTTTGGCAGCCGCATGCTTCTTTTGAGCCCGCTGATGCGAAACTGCTGTCGCTGAGCTACTGGAATCGGCTGACTGATTGTTGCCGGTTGGAGCGCTGACTGATGCACAGCCAGTTAAGCTCAGCACCATTGCTGCCATCAACAATCCCGTTAGCCAATGCTTCGACTGCTTAATCATGTCAACCGCCCCTTTCCAGATTCAATTTTTCATTACCATTGTAACTCATTTGCAACAATAATGTAACATTTTTTCGAACCGGTATTTATGATATCCGCTGCTGATTTGGCAAGCCATCAGCCAACCTGCTGCTTTCGTGTTTCGGATCAGACCAGCTGCTTAATGGTTTAATTTGCATTTTGAAACACACGTTCGTATAATTGATTAAAAGTTACCTGAAAGGATGCCATTTTGAGATGCTTGACTACCATAATGAACCACATGGCGTTTATTTGATGATTGACAATAAGTCTTTTTTCGCCAGCATTGAAAGCGTTCAGCGCGGAATTGACCCATTGGATTCCGTTCTGCTGGTCATGGCTGAACATGAAAATAATGGCAGCGGTCTGGTCGTCGCCACCTCGCCACTGGCCAAAAAGCACTTTGGCATTCGCAACGTTGACCGCGGCTACAAGGTTCCCAGTGATGCCAGACTTTTAACCGTTCCGCCGCGACTGGCGCTTTATCGGCAAAAAAACCGGCAGATCAATCAGATTTTCCGTCGCTATGCCGATGCTGATCACTGGTGGCCATACTCAATCGATGAAAGCATCCTTGATCTAAGCGCCACCTGGCCATTTTTTGGCGCAACTCCTGAAAAAGCAGCGGCGGTAATTCAGCGGGCTGTTTTTGAAGAACTTGGCTTGCGGACTACGGTTGGGATTGGTGAAAATCCATTGCAGGCAAAACTGGCCTTAGATCTGTTCGCCAAGCACGCGCCTAATTTTCAGGGACGGCTTTCATATCATGATTTTGCCGCTCGTATCTGGCCGCGACATGATTTGACCAATATTTGGAGCATTGGTAAAAAAACAGCTGCGAAACTAAATCTTTTAGGCATTAATTCCGTTGGCGATCTAGCTCATACCGATCCTCATTGGCTTAAGCATGAATTTGGCGTTGCCGGTACTCATCTTTACGCGTTGGCTTGGGGTATTGACCGCACTGATCTTTCCGTACGGCTGACCCCTAAAAATCCCAGCTGGAGCAGTTCACAAGTCATGCCTAAAGATCTCAGCCGTCAAAAAGACATTGAGCAGGGTATCATCAAGGTTGCCAACGACGTAATCGATCGACTCAGCAGGCATCATCAAAAAGCCGGTCGCATTCGCCTGGGAATTGGCTATGCCAATGGCGTTACCGATAAGAATGGCCGCACCAGCTATAGTCATGAGATTACCATTGAGCCAACTGCTGAACGAAAACTGTTGACCGATCATCTGCTTGGCATTTTTCATCAGGCTTGGTCGGGGGCTGCCGTCCGCAATATTTCCATTGCATTGAGCCGGCTCAGCGATGCCAATACACAGCAGATCTCGCTGTTTTGATTGATTGTTGATATTCAGCATGACCTCGCTGCCAACTGCGGGGCGATTAAAAATTTAATGAGGTAAACCATGGATGATTCACTTGCCAGCGCTGCTCATCAAATTGCTGAACAGGTCTGGCCATTATTTAAAAGACTGCCTAAAACCATCTATCATATTCTGGTAGTCAATGATCATTATGACGATCAGTTTAACTTTTTTTTTGAGATCTACCGGCCACATTTTAGAACGCATTCCTATCCTCTTTATTCAATGTCCAACCAGCAGCTGGATCAGTTAGAAACACTGCTACGTCTGTTGCGCGAACAAGAGGGTCTGCAGATCAACATTGATTTTCGTGGTTTTGGTAATCAACGCTGGCCAGAAAGTCAGCGCCGCATTGTCTCCCACCCTTATCAAGCACCGACATTTAAACAGGAACCGATTATCAAGAATTCAGCAGTTTCGCCCACCATGTCAGCCCCGGTTCGCCTACCTAAGTATCATGACGAAGAAGCGGTCAAGATTGCCAGTGCCTTTTTTAAAAATGAATACATTGACTACGGCATGGGTAAGTGGCATGGCTTTCGGATTGCTGAGCTTAATGAGGTTGAAAACGAATTTGCCACCCTGCCAATTGAAGTTCCCCAAAATCATCAGAGCCAATTTGCGATTCGATCATTATTGAAACTCAGCATCGATCAAGACCAGCCCGTACATCTTCATCTGCAGTTTGGCGGCCGCTGCCATGGCATCAGCGGCATGATTTTAGGCACCACCGAGCAGACCGCTTTTATCAAGCCAGCGCATCAGCACCAATTGGCCTTGCCATTAAAATTAATTTGCCATGGCGAGTTGCTGGTCAACAATGACAATGATCGTGATCAGCAATCCGAGTCGCTATAATATCTTTTTCAATTAAATCTTTTGCAGAGTTTTCCACGCCCTGCATCATCCCCAAAAGCCCCCGCCTTATTTTGACGGGGGTTAGATTTTTTTATGTTCTTGAACGCGCATCGACCTTTTCAAACGGTAAATTCCAAAAATTTTGCGTTTGAGCGCCACCGAAGAATCGTTTTGCCTACTGCTGATCAGTTGACGAGGGCTAAAAAGCGAAATGTTAACCCAAAATAAGAAAAAGCGGCCTAATCAAAAGACCGCTTAAATATTGTTATATCAGTAATTCACTTGCTATTGTTCGCCTCATTAAGTCAACCCAAATATCAACCCAATTTCTCTGTTTTTGAGAGTATCTGTTTGTGAAATGAAATAAAAAAGTGCATCATATCAACGATTGAAGACGTTGACAGATGCACAATGTTGTTAGGATTGGGTATACAGGGATCGAACCTGTAAATTATGGATTCAGAGTCCACTGCCTTACCATTTGGCTAATACCCAATAAGTTGAGTTGATTGCTTTTAACAACGATTATTAGTATACATAATAACCTATATTGAGTCAACACTTTTTCCAAAATTATTTTTAAAACTATTTATCGTCCAGTTTGTCACTTGAATTTGACTCACGAATTATGGTTGAGATTAGGTTTCGAATGCATAATCCATCCAGACAATCCACGCAAGCGGCAAAATGCTAAAATCAGTGCTGCTATCCGTAAAATCATTTAATAGCCAGTACCAGTTCACCTTCATCATAATACTCAGTATAATCTAAGCAGACAGTATCCAGTTCAAAATTATAAAAGGACCTTTGATTAATATTTTTCATTTCAATAGGAAAATAGCTGCCTTTGTGAATAAAATCAAGTCCTAAACAATCAGGATCCTTAAATTACCTACTATATCTTAATTTTTAACCGATTGTAGGTAACTGTATACTCAACTCACCTAGCTTTACCTACTTTAGGCCTTTTTTCCTTAGATAGTAGGTAAAAATGTATATTTTGGGTTTGTTTGAGCTAGACCGACTTTGTGAACTACCTACTATTGGGGGATTTTTCCCAAATAGTAGGTAATGTTAGGAGGGGCCTAACTCAATATACAATAATTTTTACCTACTTATACATCGCTTTTTTCGAAAATTAGGTAATGATATTTCCGTCATATGTTATGATGCAAAATTTTTGAATAACCTTTGCCATCAAATCAATAGTCACTTTATAATCCCTGCTGAATCAAACCCAGCCAAAGCCTAATTAATCACACTGCCATAAAAGACCGCGCTGCTCGTCATTAACATTACTGCTCGCTGTCGCAGCTGCTTTAAGATATCTATCATCCCATCGAAACCATTCAAAGTTTATGACTGCATCATTTAACCACGGTGCTGTCAATTTTACCGATCAGCACCGAGCAATCGCGTAATAGCGGGTATTTATCGAAATCGCCATCAACTTGGACTGTTCTGGAACGACTATCAGCCACTTATTTGCCATCGTTCTTTAGTTGCATCAATCATGCCTAGTTTAGTAAGTAAAAAAAGGTCAACGTACGAAAATCGCACATTGACCTTTTAAAATTATTAAGTTTTAATTTTGTATCACCCACACGGGGATCGAACCCGTAACTCCGCCTTGAGAGGGCGACGTCTTAACCAATTTGACCAGTGGGCAATAGTAACGTACATGTATTAGTTTACGTTACTATGATGGATTTTGTCAATCAATATTTTGAATTATTCATAAGAAAGTTCAATTAAATATACCGATTCGCGTGGAATATGCGACGTCGTAACCCAGACATCATGATATCCCGGAATATCACCACGCGTCTGCTGGTAGAAATAATCTAACAGCTCGCCATTTTTGGCAACGAATTCCGGCGCCAACCGATTAACCATTAATTTACTGTCTGGAAAATAAAAATCAGAATCAGCGATCTTCAAATTATCGGGAATCGTAATCGAAATCGCATTTGAATAGAGTGGCATCCGCGTTTTGATCAACTCGGGATGATGATTGATCTTGGACAAAACGTAGTACAAAGTATCAGAATTACTGGCCATCTTATCGCTTCCTTATTCTCTCTTCTCTTAATTTCACCACTGCATTTCATTTTAGCAGAAAGGGCTAAAAAAAGTTAAGTCATTCCTCCAACCGTCTGTCATAATTATTTAACGAAATGTCGAATCAGCCAATTAACCAGCCATAAAAATAGGCCATAAGCTGCAGTCCCCAGTATGATCAGTCCCAGCCAGATCACAGTCTCTTTTTTCAGCTGACCTGAAGTAGCAATCATTGCCGCTGCGCTCATACCACCAAGCAATGCGTATGTTCCCACCGTCATCAAAAGGCTTTTTTTAGAGTTGATCCTCTCTAGCAGCCAGTCAAGATAATACCATTGAATCAAGGCAACCAAGCTAATAACAGCTATTATTTTCCAAAAACCAAGCGGCGGTGGAAAATCTGCTCCCAGCATCGCTATTCCGAGACTGCCAATAATAAAGACAGCCGTTTCACTGATTTTAATTTTTTTCATAACCAAATTCTCCAATATAATCAAAGGCAATCAAAAAGCATGATTCTGACCATCATCAAAATCATGCTCCTACTGCTATTTTAATCAAAAGTCGTCTTGAAACCAGCCCGTTCAACCGCCTTTAAAAGCGTTAAGACGATCAATGCCTCAATTGGCCAGGAGATAACCTCTTTGGGTAGTCGTACCATCAATAGTGCCATAAAAGACATCGCACTGCTGCCCTGCCCTATTCCCATCAAATAGAGCCAAAGTGTCGTAAAAAAGACATTAGTAATCAGAATCTGGCAAAATTCATAAATCAGGATTCGCCGCCAGTTGATCTGCTGCTGATATAAGAACATCCCGGCAATTATTCCTGAAATCGCGGCTGATAGAGTGAAACCAGGAAAAAACATGGCCCCAGAGCTCAACAGCGTATTACTGATCAGGTCGTTGATAATCATTGACAGCGCGCCAATCCATGGTCCCAGTAAAAAGCCAATCAGTGCCGTGGCAATAAAGCCTAAACCAATCTTTAAGACTGCCGGATCACCAATCGACAGCTTCTCCAAAATAATCTGCAGCGCGATCAGCATTGCTGCCAGCGCCATTCTCTTAGTATCAAACTTGGGACCGTGCAGTGACAATATTTTCATAATCAACATCTCCCTAAATTTTTTGTTAGGGATCAACATTGACCATGGTCTCCGGTGGTGAATGCGGAAAATACAAGCAGCCGCAGCTTCCTTCCGGTTTCCACATTCCGCTCCACCGGACAATAACTCATATTTTCCTACCCCAACGCTTGATATTGTACGACTTAAAGCTTTATTTTTCAACATTTGATCTAATATCATTCGTATTTTAATCCAGATGATAATTTAGACATTCGAGATTGGATTTACTCATAAATTACCTGACAACTTAGCGTATAATTTAGTTAGCTTATTTTTACAGCAAAGAAAGGATTTTAAAAATGGCCACTCAAATCAGCAATCAATTTTTAACCCTGGCAGATGGCAACCGAATGCCACAAGAAGGTTTTGGATTATACAAAATCACGGATGAAAAGGAAGCCGTCAACGCCATTAAGTGGGCATACGAAACCGGTTACCGTTTATTTGATACGGCGCAGATGTATGAAAATGAAGAATTCGTCGGTGAGGGTCTGCGGCAGCTGTCCGCACCACGTGAAAGCTATTTTGTTACGACCAAGGTTTCAGAAGCCAACCAAGGCTACGACCAAACCAAACAGTCGGTTGTCAGCTCATTAAAAAAGCTTGGCCTAGATTACGTTGACCTACTTTTGATCCACTGGCCGGTTCACCAACACTTCTTTGAAACCTGGCGAGCCTTTGAAGACTTGAAGGCAGAAGGATTGGTACGTTCGATTGGCGTTTCCAACTACGGCATGGTGCATTTGGAATATCTGGCAACCAAAGCGCGCGAAATGCCGGTTTTAGATCAATTGGAGGTTCATCCCTGGCTAACGGAAAAACCAATGCTTAAGTTCAATGCCGAACACAACATCATTACGCAGGCCTGGAGCCCACTTGGCCGCGGTAAGCGTCTGGATGATCCAGTGCTGCTTAAATTAGCTGCGGCACACGGAAAAACGCCTGCTCAGATTATCCTGCGCTGGCATCTGCAAAACGGCATTGCCATCATTCCAAAATCCGTTCATCAAGACCGCATCGAAGCCAATGCCGATATTTTTGACTTTAAGCTATCACCAGCCGAAATGCAGCAGATTGACGCTTTGAACACCAATCACCGCATCAGTAAGGAACCAGAAATGGTCTACGAATTTGGCTACCAATATCCATATTAATCTTTAATCGTCATTAGACAGCGTGGTGCAGAGTTTTTCTGCACCATGTTGTTTTAAGATCTCTTAAATTTCGTGTTAGGCTGTCTTCAAATTAGACGTCACTGAGGCAAAAAGGTAAAATAACCTTACAACTGCCGTAAAGGAGGGAATCGCCATGCGACGCTTTTTTAGCACCATCATGCTTTATGCCGTTATCCTGATTGGCTTTAGCTGGGTCTATCATAATAACGACAATGCACGGGCTGCAGTAAATCGAATCGCCTATGTCGCGCAGGCCAACTTTCAGCAGCTAAAGAATCGCGTGACTGGTCAAAAAGCAACCACTACCGCTTCAGCCAAGACGCAGCAGACCAGCAGCGATTCAGATTCGGTCAGTGGTCGCTGGAAGAAAACAACGGCCACCGTCTATGTCAGCTATGAAAACCAGACGCTGCAGCAGGCCGCCTTGGATGCAATCGCCAAATGGAACGCTACCGGAAGCTTTAAGTTCACGCAGACCAGCAGCAGAAAAAATGCCGATATCGTAATGACAACCATGAGCAAAGACAACGATGCCGCTGGAATGACTCAGATGAGCGTTGATTCATTAACCGGCTATTTCGTTCATGGCACGGTCTACCTAAATACCGCCTACCTGCTTGATCCTTCCTATGGCTATACCATGGAACGAATCGTCAACACGGCTGAGCACGAATTGGGACATGCTATTGGGCTGCAGCATACCAATGACATCTCAGTCATGCAGCCAGCCGGATCGCTCTATACCATCCAGCAGCGTGACATTGATGCCGTCAACGAGCTTTACAGCAGCCAGGCCAGCTCCAGCAGCGCAACCAGTTCTAGCATCAAAACCTCAACTCAAAACGTCGCTGCCAATTAAAAAATCGCTAAGATTGATCAACCAATCTTAGCGATTTTATTTTATGCCAGCACACAGCAGACCGCAGCCAGAACTGCCGGCAGCATCTGCATTGCCCAAACCTTTTTGCCAACCGTCAGACCGCCATAAAAAGCAACGACAATAAAAAAGCTCAGCAACAACAGCCACACTTTAATCAAAACGGTGCCGCTAAAAAGCCAATAGCTGATGATTAAAGACAGACCCAGCATACCGTTATAGATGCCTTGATTGGCAAATGACACCCGTGCTTCTTTTTGACTAACGTATTCTTCTGACAGTCCAAATGCCTTGGCCTGTTTAGCGGGACTGGCAAACATTTCCAATCCCATAATCCCCAGATGCTCAATTCCAACCAGCATCGTTAGCACCATTGCTAAAATTTCCATGAATATCCCCCATTGATTAAATGTCTAGCTAATTATTGCAAGAAACCTGGATAAGCGCAAGCAATTAAGAATGCAAAACGCGCCTGCTGCCAGTGGCAAACGAGCGCGTTTTTTATTTAAGATGTCGATAGATGTGAAACAGCCAAAGCCAGGTGCCAAGCAAAAAAACACAGTAGCCGGCACTAAGCCAGGCCAGCCAATGAATGAACGGCAAGACTCGCAAAGCCGCGATGACATAAAAGCAGATTGTCAATACGCACCAGATCGCCAGCCTGTTTTGCACCCGTTCCAGTTCAGCCTGCAGCTTTTCTTTTTTCATGATTTATTTCACCGTCATTTGCAAAAGCGTTGCCAATAAAGCCCCGGCTAACGGTCCCAGCATCGGTACCCAGGCATAGTCCCACATTGCCCTTGATTTGTTCGGTACTGGAATGATCGTATAGGCCAAACGCGGTCCCCAGTCACGAGCCGGATTCAGCGCAAAGCCAGTCGTCGTCCCCAAGCCGGCCCCAATTACAAAGATCACCAGCCCAACAACGACCGGTTTTAACCCAGTCGTAAAATCCCCTAGATTATAAAGCACCAGCATAAAGACAAACGTCGCAATCAACTCGCTCAAAAAGTTGAACAGATTGCTGCGAATCCCAGGAACGGTTGAAAAAATACCGATATTGTTGTGCTTAGGATCCTTGGTCGCCTTAAAATGCGGCCAAAATTGGATCATGACTAAAACAGCACCCAAAAACGCTCCTAAGAACTGCCCAACCAGATAAGGCGCCACCTGCGACCAGGGAAAGGTTCCAGCTACGGCAAAAGCAATAGTGACCGCGGGATTTAGATGTCCCTGCGCACCAAACGAAGCCGCCACGTAGACTCCCATAGTTACGGCAATCCCCCAGGCAAACGTTACATAGAACCAGTCGCTTTGACCATGCGCCATCGTCTTATTTAGATTCAGGCCTGCACCAACACCGCATCCCAAAACGATCAGTGTCAGCGTACCCAAAAATTCTCCCAGCATTTAAAATTCTCCTTAATTAAATGGTTTTAATAATTTAATATTTAGTTTTCAAAACTATATCTATTAAATTAAAAAACGCCATTCGCCAGTCCCAGCGAATGACGCGAAAAATTATTTTTCGTTTTCCTTCATTTGTGCGCGCAATTGATCGCCAACTGCCTCAAAACCAGGCTTGCCCAACAGACCAAACATGTTCGTCTTGTAGGCCTCAACGCCCGGCTGGTTGAATGGGTTGATCCCGTTTAAGTAGCCGGAAATGCCCATGGCAACCTCAAAGAAGTAGATCAAACTGCCCAGCGTGTATTCATCTTCACGTGGAATGTGTACCGTCATAACTGGTACGCCACCGGCATTGTGCGCAGCAACCACGGCTTGGTAGGCCTTGGTGTTGACCCAGTCCATGTTCTTGCCTTGCAGGTAGGCCAATCCATCCAGATCGTTTTCAGCTGCTGGAATCGTAACGTCATGGTTTGGCGTATCCAGCTTAACAACCGTTTCCATCAGGTTGCGCATACCTTCTTGAATGTATTGACCAAGCGAGTGCAGATCAGTCGTGAAGTTGGCACTGGATGGGTAAATACCTTTTTGGTCCTTACCTTCAGATTCACCAGCCAATTGCTTCCACCATTCGGCAAACATCGTCATGTTTGGCTCGTAGTTTTCCAGCAGTTCGGTCGTGTAGCCCTTGCGATACAAAATGTTACGGTAGGCTGCGTATTGGTAGGCCTCGTTTTGCGTCAGGTCTGGGTTGGTGTATGACTTTTCAGCATCAGCAGCCCCAGCCATCAGTTGGTCGATGTCGGCACCAGAAACGGCAATCGGCAGCAAGCCAACAGCACTCAAAACTGAGTAGCGGCCACCAACGCCATCTGGAATTACAAAGGTTTCCCAACCGGCATCGTCAGCTTCAGTCTTTAAAGCGCCGCGCTTGGCATCGGTCGTAGCATAGATGCGCTTGTTGGCACCGGCTTCACCATACTTCTTGACCAGCAGCTCACGGAAAATCCGGAAGGCAATGGCTGGCTCCGTGGTCGTACCAGACTTGGAGACCACGTTAACCGAAAAGTCGCGGTCGCCGATCAGCTTAACCAGATCATGCAAATAAGATGAACTCAGTGAGTTACCGGCAAACAGAACCAGTGGGAACTTGCGATCAGCTGGCTTTTGTGAGTAGTAGAACGAGTCGTGCAGAAAATCAATGGCCATCCGCGTACCCAGGTATGAGCCGCCGATCCCGATTACGACCAGGACTTCTGAATCTGATTGAATCTTTTGCGCCGCCTTTTTGATGCGATCAAATTCTTCATGATCATATTCCGTTGGCAGATGCAGCCAGTCGCGGAAGTCGGCACCGGCCCCCGTCCCGTTGCGCAGCTCGCTGTCGGCCGCGTTGACCATCGCCTGCATTTCGCCCAGTTCGTTTTCGTGCACGAACTTCTTCAGTGCACTGGCGTCAAATGAAATTTGCGTCATTAAAAAAACACTTCTTTCCTTAAATCTATCCAACATATGATTTCACAATAAAATAATAGCCGATTGTGGAGCCGGTTTCAATGCTGATCTGGGACTTGTCACTATTAATGAAATCGTTAATAAGCATTATGCTTGTAAAACACACGGTTGCGCAAATAAATATAAAAAAACTAATCTCAAAAAGCGCCACCCTTCAAATGGCGACGCTTTAAGCAATCAGAGTGTTGATTCAGTTAAGCGGATTGATTATTTTGACGTGCCTGCATTAGCTGGAGCACTGATTTCACCGGCTTGAACTTTATCTTCTTTCTTTAAGCCAAATGCACAGATGATCGTAACGACTAAAACGATTGCCCCCAAAATATAGTAGGTGTGCTGGAAGCCAAATGCATCGTACCACTTACCTGCTAAAGTCGAAAAGACAAAGACCGAAATTTGCTTGGCAAAATTAGACGCTAGCGCATAAACTGTCGCATACAGTCGCAAATCAAATGAACCGGAGATGTACTTCATGATTGAAACCAAAACCAGTGGCATTTCAAAACCAGCCAACAGCCGTAAAACAATGACCCAGACAACCGATGGCGACATTGCAGAACCAATAATCCGCACACCTAGGATCAAGCCATAGATAATCAGGCCGTTTTTTGAACCAATCTTATTGATAATGTAAGGCATTGGAATCATCAACAGAAATTCAAGTGCCGTCTGCGTACTGGTCATGTAGCTGTATGCCAGTGTCCCTTGAGCCGCAGTATGGAAAAAGCTCTTGAAAAAGATAATAAATTGCTGATCAAAAACATCATAGATTGCTGAAGTTCCAATATAAAACAGCGAAAGGTACCAGAAATTCTTTAACTTAAAAATCGAACCCAGCTGCTTCATATTTAATTGTGAGGAAGTCTTGTCAACACCAACGGCAGCCAGATTATCAAGGTGAATCTTATCACTAAAGACCAAGCAACATGTCAGGATCACTGCTGAAACCGTGCAGGCCCAAAAGATTGAGTTGGGGCTCCACAAAAACAGCCGACCACCAATCAGAGAAGCAATTACACCGGCCAGCGAGCCACCCATTCTGGAGTGACCATATTCAAATTTATTAGTCAGACTGGCCCGCTGAACGTATTGCTCAATTACCGAAACCCCACCATTTAAGATAAAGCTAAGATAGATCCCGGTTACAAAACCAACCAGTGCCGTATTCACCTTTAATAATGGATGAAAGACCCATTGGAAATATGGACCGACTAAAATCATCCCGATTGCAATCGTGATTACCAGGTTCTTTTTCATTACCAAACGGTCGGAGATAACCCCAAAGATTGGTTGGAAGATTAAAGAAACCCCTGACATCATCGAAAAGACGAACCCAGCTTGAACACCATTGAAATGGGCTTCTTGTTCAAGCCAAAGCGTCAAATAGCCAAAAACGATTGCCCAAGTAAAGAAGTAGGTAAAGTGCGTAATTGGAAAGCCCCAAAAATCCTTGGTTGCATGCTTTTTAGGCGTTGTTTGTTCATTATTCATGATAATTCCACCTCAATCTAATCGTAGTTATATGGAACTGGTTTGCCAAAGTTTGGCGTACCATCGTCATTCCAATCAAAAGGCTTGACCAACGTATGGCGATTTGGATCATACAGAGGGTCGCCCTTGATTTCGGTATAGTCGCGGCAGTGATATACCATCAGATCAGTTTTACCGTCTTCGGCAACCGTAAATGAATTGTGTCCCGGTCCATACTGGTGTGTCGTCAGGTCACTTTGAAAGACTGGTTCTTTAGACTTGCTCCAGTTGTCTGCATTTAAAAGATCAGCCTCATCAGAGCAGGTCAGCATCCCCATTGCATAGTTTTCATCGGTTGCACTGGCAGAATAGGTCATAAAGAAGCGGCCGTTGCGGTGAATAACGGCTGGTCCCTCGTTAACCCAAAAGCCACGGATCTCCCAATCATATTCTGGTTTTGAAATCATGACCGGTTTAGTAGCCAGCGTCCAGGGATTTTTCATTTTAGCGATATAGAGATTAGAATTGCCGCGAATGGCTGGATCTTTTTGTGCCCAGACATAGTAGTGGTCACCTTGCCAATCAAATTCGGTAGCATCTAAAGAGAAGGTGTCCTTATCCGTCTTGATCTGCCCTTTTTCAATCCATTTTTCTTCGGCACAGACAGGATCTTCCTGATCGCATTCGATGCAAAACATACGATGTTGGAACATGCCATTATTATCAAATTCTTTGGTATGTGAAGCCGCGAAGTAGATGTACCATTTGCCATCAATAAAATGAATCTCTGGTGCCCAAATCAACTGGCTCATTGGACCACTGCCGTCAGGGTGCTTGCGCCAAACCGTTCTTGGTGCAGCATGCGCAAGTCCTTCCAAAGTTCTTGCTCGTCGAATCTCAATCCGATCATATGATGGTACGGAAGCCGTAAAGTAGTAATAGCCATCAGTGTGCTTATAGATATATGGATCCGCACGCTGAATGATTAGTGGTGCCGTATAGGCCAATTTACTCATTGATAATTCCTCCTAAAATATTTGTCCGGTTAACCTTCTATAATGTAACCGATTTCCATAAAACTTCATATAATATTTTTAATATTTATCCGCATAAATTATTGATAAACAATATTTTAATTGGCTATAATCAATATCGCAGGCAATATGCAGCGTTTGCACAACCTTTTCATTGATTGTTTTTAAGGATTAATCATCTAAGGAGTTTTTTGTATGGAAACATCCATTTCAAACGACTGGCTACCAGTCTATAAAGCATTGGCAAACCCTATTAGACTTCAGATTATTCAACTGCTGGCGAGAAAGGCCCAAAGCATTTCCGCGCTAGCTGCTCAGCTGGGCGTCAGTGAAACGATTACTGCTAAACACCTTAATCAGCTAGCTGCAACCGGAATCGTCTCATTCTCGCATCAAGGACACTTTAAGATCGCCAAGCTGCAGGTTGACCAGATCAATATTAAGTTTCCCAATATCATCTACCCTTCTTATAATGCCTATACGGTTAAGATTCCCGTTGGTCACTATACCAATTTCTCAGTTGCTCCCTCATGCGGTTTGGCAGGAAGAGACGGCTATATTGGCCGCGTTGATCATCCATCATATTTCATGGATCCGCAGCGCATCTTTGCCGGCATGATCTGGTGGAACAATGGTTTTGTTGAATACCAGTTTCCTAACCATCTGAACAGTCATGATCAGCTGCGAATGATTGACATTACAGCCGAACTGGGCTCAGAATTTCCGTTTTCCAACAATAACTGGCCTTCTGACATCACTGTTTCGCTTAATAGCGTTCCATTAGGCTACTGGACCAGCCCAGGCGACTTTTCAGACGTCCATGGCAAATACACGCCAGCCTGGGTTCCAAGCAATGTCAATCAGTATGGCTTGCAAAAAGTCTTTCGTATTACCGATCATGGCTCCTATCTTGACGGTGAGCCATGGTCCAAGGTTTCGCTAAGTGATCTCCCTTATCAAAATGATCGTTTCACTCTGCGCTTTGAGATTCAGAATTTTGCAACGCATAAAGGCGGCTGTACGATTTTTGGCAAGGGTTTTGGAAACTATAATCAAGACATTGAGGTGAAGGTCTATTCAGCCGACTGATCAAACAACGTCTAAAAAGCCGCCCAGCAGATAAGCTGAGCGGCTCTTTAGTTTTAGATACACAGTAATTAAGATTTTGATTTTGAGTGGCTAGGATTGTTCAGAGCAGAGGATAAGCAAAGAGTTATAAGAATTATTCGGCATATTCAACATTGCATTCAAGCATCTTGAACAAGTCCTTGATCTGCTGTGGCTTAATGGTAAAGCTCAAGATCGTGTGGTGACCGCCACCGGCATGCATCCAGAATTCAGCTCCATCACGTAGACCAGTCGTTGGCGTCCATAATTGCTTGGCAACTGGCAGATGTGGCGTTTCCTTTTCTGGCTTGTGGCAGTCAACGCTGTAACCGATGATCTTGTAACCATCACGGAAGTCAGAGAGCGTAACGTCAATGACCTTGCCTTCTGAACCGGTAAATACCAACCGTGCCGGATCATCCTTGCCGCCAATGTCGAGTGGGTGTACCTCAACGCGCGGTTTATCAGAGGCAATGGTTGGATCAACTTCCAGCATGTGCGAGCCAAGGATAGCTTCGTGACCATGACGCAGATCCAGCGTGTAGTCTTCCATAAAGGCCGTCTTTTCATTGTTGGACAGAATCTTCAGCAGCCGATCCATTCCGGCCGTCTTCCAGTCACCTTCTGCCCCAAAGCCATAGCCATCCCGCATCAGCATTTGCGAAGCCAGACCTGGCAATTGCTTTAAGCCGTGCAGATCTTCAAAGTTGGTGGTAAAGGCCGTGTAACCCTTGTCATCCATGAACTTCTTGATGGCAAGATATTCACGCAGCTGGTAGCGAACCGATTCAACGTACTTTTCATGATCGTTGTCGCCTTCTACCATTTCGTACTGTTCTTCAAGTTTCTTGTATTCAGCATCGATGTCTTTTTCATCAACGGCATCAACATATTCAACCAAGTCGCCAACTGGCCAGTAGTCAACGGTCCAGCCCAGACGGATCTCGGCTTCAACCTTGTCGCCTTCCGTAACGGCAACATTACGCATCGTATCGCCAAAACGAACGATCTTGAGCTTAAAGCTTTCATTGTAGGCAACGGCAACCATTTGCCAATCAGCGATCTCTTGTTGAACGTCTTCATCGCCCCAGTAGCCGTAAACGATCTTGTTGCCCTTGTTAAGGCGCGCGTTGATGTAGGCATATTCACGATCACCATGAGCCGATTGATTCAGGTTCATGTAGTCAAAGTCGATCGTATCATATGGAATATTGTTCAGATATTGCGTAGCCAGGTGCAGCAGCGGCTTTTGCAGCAGGCGCGTACCGCGAATCCAGTTTTTGGCTGGCGAGAAAGTGTGCATCCAGGTAACTACCCCGGCAACCTTGTCGTTGTAGTTGGCATCCTTCATAAATTGCGTAATGCCTTCTGCCGTGGTCATAACGCCCTTAAAGACGATTGGGTAGGGGAGCTTGCCCGAAGCATTTAATTTATCGACAATGTCTTGAGCATCTTTGGCAACTGACTTTAATTGTTCTTCACCGTACAGGAATTGTGAGCCGGCAACGAACCAAAATTCATAGTCTGAAATCTTTAACATAAGTTTGATCTCCTTTTACAAGAAGTTTTAGTCTGCTAAGCTGCTGAAAACGGTTTAAGCAGCTTGTGTGATAAGAATAGCTTATTTGTCCGTACTATTCAATTACTTTTATCAAAAATCATCTGATGAATTACCGAATGCCGCTAGTGAGCTTTCTTAGCTTCCGATTTAGCCAGATGTTCCCGCAAGCCTGCTTCGATTTCTTCCAGCGACTTACCACGCGTTTCAATAAAGTACCTGTGCGTGAACCAGACACAGATGAAACAGATGATCCCATAGGTAATAAAGGTATTCGACAAGCCCATGGCACTAAGCATGGATGGGAAGGTCAGCGAGACCAGCATGTCGGCAATCCAGTTGGTAGCCGATGCCAAAGAAGTCCCCAACCCACGAATATTCAATGGGAAGACTTCACCGATCAGAACCCAGGTGATTGGAGCCCAAGTACATGCGTAAAAGGCAACGTAAACGGTCAAGCAGATGGCACTGACATAAGCAGCCGCCTTGCCGCCAGCATTGAAGTGCAGGATCCCTGCCATGATAAACAGTGACAGTCCCATACCGGTAGCACCGACACACAGCATCTTCTTACGGTCAACGTGGTCCATCATCAGCATAGCGACAACCGTTACGATAACGTTGATCGTCCCGATACCAATGTGGGCAAGCAGAGCAGCTGCAACACCCCAGCCAACCTTGGTAAAGATAGTTGGTGCATAAAAGACGACTGAGTTAGAACCAATGATCTGTTGAAAGATTGCCGCGCCCAGACCAGTAATCAGAGCGGGACGAACCAGTGGACTGAACAGTTCCTTCCAGCCACCAGCTTTTTGCTTGGCCTGTTCATGAATTTCTTTTAATGAGTTGTCAACGGCAGCCTTGTCGCCTTTGTTGGTGTTCATCAAGACGGCCCGTGCTTCATCTTCCTTACCGATCTTAACTAAGAAACGAGGCGATTCTGGCAGGAAGAATGAACCAATAAACAGAATAAATGCAGGTAAGGCAGCAAAGCCAAGCATCCAGCGCCAGCCAGTGTACATGCCTTCAAACGTGTAGTTCAAAATGTAGGCCAGCAGAATCCCAATCATGACCATCAGCTGGAACATCGTCGCTACGGCACCATGAATCTTTTTAGGTGCCAATTCGTGCAGATAAGCTGGAATCAAGGCTGAGGTGATCCCAACCCCGATCCCTAAGACGATCCGCGTCACCAGTAAAGTCCAATACTCTGGTGCAAAGCCAGATCCTAAAGCCCCAATCGCAAAGATAATCGAAGCCCAGATCAGCAGTTTGCGCCGGCCATACTTGTCCAAAAACTTAGACGTACCTAAAGCACCCAGCGTCGCACCGATCAAAACTGAACTGACGACCCAGCCCTGCTGCCAAGAGTTAAGATGCAGCTGCTTTTGAATGAATAGGATCGCCCCAGAAACCGAGGCAATGTCATACCCAAATAACAGTCCACCCAACGCCCCAAACGTATAGATGAAGCCGTTTGATACTTTCTTCATAATAAATCCATCTCCCAATAATGGTTGTTGTCCCATTACGACTATCAGCTTTTTGAAACCGTTTCCCGGAAAACGCTTACGATTACTATTATATGTTTTTGTCCGTATAAGTCAATACAGATATCATTTTTTATACGCAACATTTTTATAGATAAATAATAAATGCCGAACAAAAAGCTGTCTGCAGTATTTTGCAGACAGCCGCAATCAATTCAGCCATTATTAGTTTAATTTACGCACTGAATCATTAAAAATCAGTTTGGCATCATATTCAATCGGCTTAACCTCTTCACCATCGATCAGACTCATGATCATCCGGCCGGCATCCAGTCCCATTTTTTCTTTAGGGTGTTCGATTGTCGTCAAGCGCGGTGAGAAGTAGCGTCCCAAAACATAGTCGTCAAAACCAACAATGCTGACGTCTTCAGGAATCTTTAGGCCAGCTGAGCGCACCACGTCCATTACTTGAATTGCCAAGGCATCGTTATAGCAGACGATTGCCGTTGGATGATCAGGCCGTTCCATAATTTGCGTCACGCGCTGAAAAATCCGATTCATATCCTGACCCGACTGATACATGACGGTCTCACTCAAATACGAGATGTCAGGATATTCCATATAGGCATTGATAAAACCTTCCATCCGCCGCGTTCCCTGCAGATCATCAACCTGAAAAATACCCAAAATTCGCTTGTGGCCTTGTTTGATCAAATACTTAGTCATCTCGTATTCAGCTTTTTTATCCTTGATTTCCAAATAAGGCGCCTGCAGCTGCGGGTAGTGGGCATTGATAAAGACCATTGGCAAATGACTCTGGGCGATTTTTTGATAAAGATCCATATTGGTATTGGCCAGTGCACTTTGCGTCGGTTCCACGATCAGTCCAGCAATCTGCGTATCCAAAAGCCGCTCCAGACTGCGCCGTTCATTTTCTCTTTGGTTGTGCGTATTGCCGACAATCAAAGAATACCCATGCGCGGAAATGATTCGGTCAATCCCGCTGATGATGTTGGGAAAGATATAGTCAACCATATGCGTCGTCACCAACCCGATCATTTTATTGTTGGCTTTAGGCGGCTGTTGGCTGTCCTGCCAATCATCAACATACATGCCGCCACCTTGGATTCGGTAGACGTAATGCGCGTTCTGCAGCTCGCTGATTGCCCGTCTGACCGTATAGCGGCTGACGCCAAACGTTTCCATCAGGTTTGATTCCGTGGGCAGCTTGTCGCCGACTTGATACTTGCCGGACTCGATCTCTTTTTGAATTGCTTTTCTGATAATTTCATAT
>OGGI01000776.1_pt1 | contig 27585 bp, 26 predicted proteins | sample 1571051 | NCBI WGS metagenome assembly OGGI01 (sample SAMEA2582075, study PRJEB24529) | metagenome | biome: Human gut stool | place: China | collected 2011 | reverse complement strand
TACTAATAGATTTATGGTTAAATATTAATAATCTCTATGACTGTATATTATAAAAATGATAAAAATTTAAGTCATTTAATATTAGGAGGTTATTAATTATATGAACCGTCTTAAATCAAATCAAGAATTATTAGAACCAATTATATTCTTTGATGATCCACCAAAGGATTATATAAAGCGTATAGATGAAAACCAAGATAAAGAATCCACTATATTTGGATTAGTTAAAGAAACAATTAGACGAATCAAATCTATAGAGTTGAATTATAATTTCCCTAGGGATTTGAGTATTAAAACATCGTTCAAGGAGGACTACTATGGCAGAAACTATCAATTTTGATCTTGAATTTCCTAATAATCCGGAGTTTGAGTTCAGTACTACACTAGAACGTATAAACCTGGATGAGGAAATGCAAAAAGATCTAGAAAGAGGTAAAGGTTTCTTGATCAAAGAACCTGATGTGGCTTTAAATAAAACTTTAAAGCGTACAGACTCTATCTATTCTGAACGATTCACTAAAACACTACAAGATCCTGATGCATTTGCTGATAGATATTCTTGTAAGTGTAAGAAAACACAAGGTAGAGATTATAATGACTCTATCTGCCCATATTGTCATACCAAAGTACAATATACAGGTGATGATTTAGAAATCTTTGGTTGGATTAACTTAGCTCCATACCATATCATTCATCCAAACTTGTATATGAGTATTGAACGATATATTCGTCCAGAAAACTTAAAAGCTATTCTAATTCCAGAAGTAGAATTAGATGAAAACGGTAATCCTATTACCAGAGTAGATAAATCTATTCAAAAGAAGAAAAAGGAAAAGAAACGTAGAGGTCGTCGTAAAACAGAACCGGATCAAACTTATGCAACAATCGGCATGATTGGGTTCTATGAGAAATTCGACGAAATCATGGAATACTTCCATTCTAAACTCAAAGGTAAACGTGAAGATGTATATGAAGATATCATGGCTAATAGAGATAAAGTCTTTATTCAAAATATCCCAGTATATACTTCAGTATTACGTCCATGGAAAATCGATGAAGGTAGATTCACATTTGAAGAAGCCAATAATAGATATACTATGATTGCTAAACAAGCAGCTAAAGCAAAAGACGATAGTCTTGCAATGTACCGTATGCCTAAGTATAAGAACTCTGTTCTTTGGGATATCCAAGAACGTTATAGTGCTCTTGTAAAAGGTATTCTAGATATGATGCTAGGTAAGAAAGGTCGTTTACGTTCTTTGATTGCTGGTCGTTGTTGTTTTACTTCTCGTTCTGTAATCATTCCTGGTCCTGAACTTAGAATTGATGAAGTTAAGATTCCATACTATGCAGCTTTAGAGTTGCTTCAACAAACTATCATTAATATTCTTATTAAGACTTATAATATGAATGCAGCTGATGCATATATGAGATTCTCTCAAGCAAGACTTGAAAAGGATCCACAGATTATAAATATTATTATGAATATTATCAATACGATTGGATTATATGTATTAATCAACCGTAACCCAACTATCCGATATGGTTCTATTATGGCTATGAGAGTAGTTGGCATTAACGATAGCTTTACATTAAGTATGCCATTAAGTGTACTATCTTCATTCGGGGCTGACTTCGATGGGGATACACTCAATATTATCTATATTCCATTGCTTGAATTCTGGCATAAAATCATTGGTGTATTTAATCCAAGAGATGCTATGATGATTTCTCGTAATGATGGTAAGTTTAATAATGATATGAATCTATTCAAAGATTCTATCTTGAATGGTAATGCATTATTACAACTAAGCCGTAAGTATTATGATGATAATGATATGGCTGAAATAAATGCTATACTCGAAGCTAATAAAGCTGAAGAGTTGAAAGAATCTAACGATGACTATCTAGACTAAAAAGCAGAAGATATTCCCATAGCTCATATGAGCTATGGGATATATTTCCTTTTATTTTTTAGGTTATAAATGAATATGCTATACCCTTATCCTCAGCTAGTATTTTACAACCGATTTGGATTTCAGCTATTGCATACTCTTCGATAACGGCTTCAATAGGAATGGTAGAATGATATTCACCTAGTATAGCACACTTCATAGGTATAGAAGTTTCATAGTCTTCTATAATCACTGTGGAAATGTGTAGGTCATCGAATTCGTATACATCACGAACATCAGCTCGTATATTGACGTATGTATTTAATTCGTTATCATACTCTACTAACCTATACCCGTTCTCCGGTACTGCAGGCATTGATATCCACCTCGCTCAATGTTTGAATTTTGAAGTTGATGGTAGATACTGGACAGTTAAGATGTAAAGGTTTTGCTTCACCAATAATTCGATTTTCTAACTTATTGCTATTAACCAAACAAGGTATAATTTCTATACTAGCATTTGGTTTTTCTGGAGCAATAGATAATTCGAATTCTTTAGTTACAGTTGAACCTTTGATAATATATTCACTACTTACTTTGACTCTACATTTAATACCTTCAATAACTATAGCACAGTTATAGCCATACTTAAATTTATTGATATTAAGTTTAGAAGAGCCAAATAAGTCAGCAGTAAATCCTTTAAGTTGGAAGAATTCTATATCATCAGATATAAAGCGATGGAGCTCCCCATCTTTATCTTTATATGCAACGAAGTTATTATCATGAATAATATCTCCGTCAAATAATGTTTTGAAATTACCGCTTCTATCTACAAAAGCATAGTGCCCTAAACCTTCAAAACCAAATTTTTCAATTTCACTATGGTCTTCTAGTTTTCTTAGATAACGGTTATCTTCACCATCGATGAATTCTTGTTCAAATTTACCATCTTTTGTAATAACTAGCCAAGAGAATACTCTCTCAGGACAAGTACTTTTATACTCTTTCATTTAAAAATCCTTCCTTTGTTTTGCTGTTGTTTTATTAAGAGAAGTATCCTTGGATTTTCAAACGCCAGTTGTGAACATCTTTAGATGCATTCAAAGCAGGTACTACACGAACTCGAATATTAGCGAAGTTTGTAGCACTGTTACTTACAGTACCATCATTTGCTGTACCTTTGATAACATGATTTGTCAAGTCATCACCAGCAGCACCATTAGAAGCCACACCCACATAGGAGTTGGCACCAATAGCAACGAATTGTTTGGAACCATCTGCACCAACAGGAGCAGTAGCATATACTAAAGCTTGTGTCCATTTATCACGAACAGCTTCTTCAGCAGATGTTTCATTTACACCATTTTCATCAACAGTTGTTACTTTAACATCAACCAAATCAGAAACGTCTACAGAACCGCCTTTGTTATTCCATACGTTGATTTCTAATTCTTTAGATGTAGTACCTGTACGAAGAGTACCTAAGTACCATTCAGTTACGGGTTTTGTATTGTCAGCATTCATAATGCTAATAATAGGACTAGCCATTGTTTCATTCCTTTCTAAATCTTCTGACGAACTTCTACACAGGTAGATATAGATTCTAGACCTAAAGGAATAGTACTAGCTGCAGTGATTGTAAGTCTAGTACCAGCTCTAATTAAAGTATTATCTACTTCTACAGAGCCTTCTTTAGTAACTTTATCAATATCAATTCTGGAAAGAGTTTTCCAATTACCATTACTATAGAGTTGTAGCTCTAGGGAAATATTATTTTCCATGGTACTAGATAATGGCACAATAGAATTGATCTTGTGTAAATAGCAGTCAAATGGACAATAGAGTTCTACCTTATTAATAGAAGATTCTTTGATAGAGCTTACGAAATAAAGATATTTAACTTGAGATAACAATTTAAGTTTAGTGATAATGTCAGTAATTACTTCCATTTCACCATCTACTTCAATTGTCTTAGTACCAACATCAGTATTCCCAGCTGTGTATTTAGTCCAATTAGTTAAATTAGTTTTAGGAGTATCTGGATTAGATGTAAGAATATACATGTCTGTCTTAACCATACAAGTCATGTATAGTTGTCGACGTTCTTTAGGAATTTCATACATCTCGTCCATGGTATTACAACTATGCATACCACCCAATAACTCATCAGCATGAGCTGTAGGGAATTTATCTACAGTTGTAAATGGACGAATAGGAGATGAAACATTCGTTCCTCTAATCTTGGTCGTTTTGATTTCTTCAATACCTTTTTCCAATTTAGAGTCCCCTTTCTTAAAGATAAAAAATCAGGCATCTGGAAATTATCCAGATGCCCAATAGTTTAAAGATTATTCGTCATTACCTTTATATCCATCAACTAATGGAGTTTCAGTGCGAGTAACTGTATCATCGTCTTCAGAGACATGCAATGTAGTTACAGTAGCACCTGGTTTTGGAGTAGTACCAGTACCATCTGTGGATGGTTGATCTGGAAGTTTATGATTACCAGCAGAGTTAGGTAAATCAGTAGAATCGGAATCAGTAGTTTGGTAGTTAATCAAAACAGGAATGTTTTCATCAGTTTGTAAGTTACCAGAAGTATAAACGTCATAGTTATTAGTATAACCAGATTCATTAGTAACACGGAAGTTTTGTTTTACATTCCAGTCAGAGTTAATAAGACCACCAATAGTGATATCACCACCAGCATTCAAACGGTAAGCAGATGGGATTGCGAATACCATGTATCCACCACCTGTAGCGTCGAAATGCATTTCTTTCTTAACTCGACCATCTTCGATTTCGATGAATTCGGAATGACCAAGTTTAAGAACGTCTTCAGATTTAACAATAGCACGATCAGAAACGCCATAGTAAATCTTAGGTAAGAATTTAATAGAAGCTTGAGCTTTGGATTCCATATTGTTTTGGTCTCTTACTACTAATTCCCAAGTAGTGTTGGCAGTAATGTTAACGTCAGATTTAGTAGCTGTAGTAATACCAGCAGCAACGAAACCAACGGAAGCATTTGGATTAGCTGTGCAGTTTACATATTGAGATGCAACATTGTCAGCATTTTGTAAATTCCAACCAAATTCAACTTCAGAAATAGTGGAACCGATTTCAGCAATACCATTAGCTGGTTTAGTGATACCGAAACCTTTCAAATCGATTGGTTCATATAACAAGTGGTCTAAAGCTAATTGTACTGTTGGGTACTTACGATGATTCAAAAGAATAACGTCAGGAGCTTTAATTACTTGAGGAAGACCAACCATACCTTTGATCATTTCTTGAAGTTCTGGAGCTAAGTCATCCCAAGTTACACGGTCAGTACCGTCTGGGTTTTGGGAATCATATTTTTTACCCATTAAGTAGGATTGGAAACCAGTGAAGTCACCAAATGCTACTGGGTTAAATGCTGTTTCGATCTTTTCTACACGAGCACCGGAAGTTGGATCAAGAATAGCAATATTTTTATCTGTATAGTTTACTACAACGATTTGGTAATCATTGGAAACGTCTTTAGTCACACCAATAGAGATTGGACCACGACCACAGATAAATTCAGAAGTTTCTAAGTCTGCACCGTTAATACGAGTTACAGTACCAGAAGAGAAGTTACCAACCCAGATATTGTCGGATAAGTCAACAGCGATAGCACGAGGTTCATCACCTACTGTAATATCAGCCATTTTAACTTGGTGGGAAACTTTAGTTACTACGCCACTAATAGCACAAGCAACATAAATGTTACCACGAGAGTCACAACAGATACCATCTGGACCGTTGGCTACGTTTACAACTCCTTCATAAAGAGTCATACCTTTCCAGATTACAGAAAGAGTGTTGTCAAGGTAGTTAGCAACCCAGATATTACCATCTGTATCGCAACAAATACCACGAGGACCTTGACCAACACCGAATACTTCATTTACTTTACCATTAACAATTTTAGTTACAGTATTGGAAGCATAGTTGGTAACGAATACAGGATAATCGCCATGTTTATCAGCGATAGATCCTTCGCAAATACCATAAGGAGAAGAACCATTTGTAGCGATCTCTGCAACTACAGAGCCATCGCGAACTTGAGATACGGTATTGTCGTCTTGGTTAACAACGTATTGTGTACGTCTATCACGACAAACTAAAACACCCCATGGAGAAGTTCCAGTGGCAACTTTAGTTTCTTCAGTCCCGTTGGTATATTTAAATAAGCCATAATCTGCAGATTCTTTATGACCAATTTTATTGGCAGCTACCCAGATTGAACTTAAATAAGGCATATTAAATATCCTCCTTTAATAAAAAATTGATATCAATTCTTTTAAGAATTTATAGTAATGTTCTATAGGTCATTTTCCAAGCCTATAGAACATTACTATGTTTCGTCATCTTCATCATCATCTATATACTTCTTCTTCTTATCAGAATCGTTGATATAGATTTTCTTAATGATAACTTTTTGTTGATTATCATTAACAGCATCCTTATAATCCCTAACATCCGCAGAACGTTTAAATACGATCAAATCGATTAATTCAATAATCCTATTTAGTGTGGATATCCGTTCAAGAACTTCAAATCCAACTATACCAACCATTAGGGAAATAAATAATAAACCCTTGAAACCAATATGGTCTATTATTGTATCAGATAAAGCAAAGGTTAATAATGTAGATGTAGCAGTCGAGAAAGCTATTCTCGTTGCTCTATATTTAAAGGTAAGATGCATATATCTCTTTTCTTCGCCTTTAAATACAATTATAAAGTCCTTTGCCAAACTTCCAAGCCAGCATACAATAAGAATTGCTATAAAGATAACGATCGAATCTAATGACAAAACTACCGAGTAGAGATCTTTATCCATTTATATTACCGCCTTTTCTACTATCTTTAATAGATTCGAAGCGGCAGGAATTAGAAATAAGATACAAACAAATACTAAATAAAGTAATCAAGAAAACGGAAATAACTATACATGTTGCAATCTTGCTAATAATAGCAGATTCAGTCTTCTCTTTATAATCCTTGATTAAATCATTATATGTAGTTATATAACTTTCATATGGTTTAATGATTTCAAATAAATTAGAACTACGTAATAGAATTAATTTATGAGAAATATTACCATTAGGATCATTCTTAGTAAGCGTATATCCAGCATCAAAATAACTTGGTACTAAAAGATCATAGCCTTTGAGAGCAGTGATACCACCACTATCAATAAGTATATTGATATTTTCTATCCCAGGTTTAGTAATTTCTAAATGATTGCCATCCGAATCTTTAAGTCTCTTGTTATACTCAACGATACTATTTGGCATATTTTTCTCTGGAATAAATAGAATATCATCGTCGGTAGAATCACCTGTTCTATCTTCTGTTAAGATAGATGTGATTACATTCTTTTCTAATTCTTTATTTGGGGATTTATTAATAACATCAGCCCATGGGACAAATAAATCTTCTGTGACATTCTTAGGACTGATAATGATTCTATCTTTATCAGCTAAGAATAAACGTTCTTGTTTATCTGAACCGTATGATCTAGTATTACTGTTATCCTGTTTTAAAGCATCATAATAGACTGAGAATAAAGCTGTATTCTTATCATTAGAATGGAGCTCTTTTTCAATAGTCAATAGATCTTTCTTACCATAATCATCTCGTAACTGGTGTTGGATATATCCAATAGTATAAGCATTCTGCAACTGCATATCTGCTTTACGGTTATTGATAATATCGTCGATATGTTTATTTTTTGTATCTTCTAATCGTGTAACAGTAGCTTGATAATTAGTTTTGTACTCATAAATATCGACATAGATATTATTGCATAAAATTATTAAAATTATCGCTGGAAGTAGAGAAAGAATAATCATCAATCGTCTACGGAGCAACACATTCTGCATTAATAATCTATGCCAAGTACACAGCCGACGTCTTATACTCATATATCTATTTCCACCTCCTTAGAATTGGAATTATCATAAATTTAAATAGTCAGTCCTTATAAAAATGTTAAACTAACTCCGCCGAACATACTAATAATCTTAATATATCATTAAAAAATAGGAGGTGTAATGATGGCTAGTTTTAAAGACAATGACAAGATTTCTTATGATGATCTTGCCCCAAGTCTACAAGCTATGCTTAAACGAAGCGTATCTAAAGACGATCTCGAAACATTCAAAAATAAAGTAGCTGAAATTGAAGCTAAATTAAACGGTATTCGTTTAAGTGTAGTAAACGATGTAGCTAGTATCCCTAACCCTCAAAACAATAAAGAGATCGCAATTGTTTTAGGTCCTAAGTATACTTTCATGTGTACTTATAATAACGGCTGGCAAAAAGCTAAAGCCGTATATGCTTAGGAGGGTTTTTATATGTCAACTTTTAGTGAAGAGACTGGTATTAGATATGAGGATCTAACTAAAGATCTTCAAGAAATGTTTAAGCCAAAATTCACATATGATGATCTTCATGATCTAGAAAATCGTTTAATGAGAATTAAACAATTACTTGGTGATGTACGAGTTACTATAGCTCCTAGTAAACCAACAGATCCTAAACCATTAAAAGAGTTATACGTAGATCCTTCCTTACCACAACCTTATATGTATACTGAAGATAATCGTTGGGTACCAATCACAATGGTTCCTGTGGAAGTATCTGATGATGATGTAACTTGTAAAGTCAATATCATTCAAACAGACAAACAACGTGTCGTTGTTATTGTAGATGGTAAAGAGTATCAAGAAACATTCAATTCTATTCTTGGTAAGAAATATACTACAAGAGTATATGCTACAGATGATAGATATATGCCTGGTACATTAGTTAGTATGCCAGCATCTGGTATGTTCTTAGGTGATAGTATATTCAAACTTTCTGATGTAGTACCTAAACAACTTTCTTCTAATAAAGAATATCATCAATATACAAACCATTCCAATATTGCTTACAATGAAGCGGTATTTGTTGAGACATGGTTTGATAATGCAACAGATATTACATTAGATATTAATACAGAAATCTGGTTAGGTTACAATGGATATAAATCTGGTCCATATAACTCATACTATAACTTCGAAGTTCGTGTAAATAATGTCCCTATTTGGGAAAGTGGTAGACGCAATGGTTCTGATCCATACTTTGCTCCAATTATGACTCCTACACAATATAAAAACTTCCATGTTGGTACATTCAAAACAAAAGTACCTGCTGGTAAAGTAAGAGTTTCATTATGGGTATGGCAACAAGACGTTCGTAATAAACACTGTGATACCAATATCCGTAAATTTACTGTAGATTTTAAATAAGGAGAATTTTATGTTTGACTCTCTGATTAAATTTTTTGGTGGTGTAACTAAGAAAGAACATGAATTGATCGTGTTCCAAACTATCGAAGAACTTACTAATTCTAATAAGAAAACAGCTGAAGCTTTAGAACAAGCTAAATCTGAATTGGCAGAAGCTGAAGCTCAAATTGAAGAATTAGAAGATTTGGTTAAAGCTAAATCTGCTACTATTGTAGCATTGAAAGAAGAAATCGAAACTAAGAATGAAGCTGCTGCTCCATCTTCCTTCAAGATTGGCTCTTTGAAATCCAAATCTATTCAGTTATTCAAATCCATCCGTGGTGCTAAAGAAGAAAACGTAGTTAAATTTTACTTCGGTAAAGTTATACGTTATGCTCGTTTAGATGGTGATAAAAATGACCACGGTCTCTTCTATAAAGAAGGCAAAGGTGCTGAATACAAACATCTAACTTTTAAGAAATAAAGACTATTATAGCCAGTAGCCAATATTGGCTACTGGTATAGTTTTTTACTACTCCGGAGACATTAAATTAATATTAAATTTAATTTATTCGATCAAGGAGATAGAACACATGTTAGAAAAGTTTGAAGATGTCTATAAGTGCGACTCTATTACAATCAACGTAACAAACAACTGTAACCTTAGTTGCATATACTGTTTTGAACACAACAAACAACCAGAAATGATGGATTCTAAAACTGCTATTGATATTGTGGATAAAGCATACAATAGTAGAAATACAGAATCTCATGGTAAGTTCATGTTAAACTTCTTCGGTGGTGAACCTTTCTTAAATTGGAAATGTATGAAAGATGTAATCGATCATTGTAATGAAAAAGGTTACGAAATCTTTTATGGTGTTACGACTAACCTAACTATTCTTACAGATGAGATTATGGAATACATTGACGACAATGAACTCCATCTATTAGTATCTGTAGATGGTAAGAAAGAAATCCATGATAAGAATCGTTCTAATAGTTATGATATCGTATCTGAGAATATCAAGAAGTTAATTGATAATGGTCTTGGTATCTTTGTAGAAGTTCGTATGACTATTCTACCAGAAGATATTGATAAAGCTATTGATGGTGTTAAAGAATTCTTAGATATGGGCTTTACTAATATTGCTCCATGCCCTGTAACTGATACAGAATGGAATGAAGAACAACTCAAAAGTCTTGAAAAGTATATGGAAGATCTTATGGAGTTATACGTTACTAAATTAAACGATGATAACTCTACAGAAAACTTCTCTATCAAGAATACAGATGAGATTCTTCTTAACGTATTAGAACCAGATGTATATACACCACAAATGTGTCCAATTGGTTCTACTCGTTGGTGTGCATTTGATATCAATGGTGATATCTATCCTTGTCATCAATTACCAACGTCTGAAAAAGAACACAAAGAAGATCAAAAGATTGGTAATATCTATACAGGTGTGGATCGCTCTATGCTTACTGGTGGTGTAAACCCAGCTAAGTACGTTAAAGAAGAATGTGATACATGTATTGGTAGATCCATTTGTGCTTCTGGCTGTCCTGAAGAAAATATTCGTCAAACTGGTGATGTAGATACACCTTCTGATGCTTATTGTGCAGTTAAACGTGCTATGGTAAAAGCAGTTAAGAAATATCAAAATAAATTCATCACTGCTACTAATGTTCGTAGTAGATCTTTGAATGTATTGATTGAAAATCTTAAGATTAAAGATTATATCGATACTATATTTAAGAATATTGATGTAAATGATGAACTTACTTTCACTGTATCCTTAGCTCATGTGGATGCTATGATTAAAAACCTTGGTGAAGAAAATATTATTGGATCCTTTAAGGATTACTTCACTAATGCTATTATAGATAAATCTGCTAAAGTATTAGCAGCTCAAGGTGTAGAAGATTTATATCTATCTCAAATTAAACCAGAAGATGCTGTTGTTACTAAAGTAATAGAAGAGGAATTATAATGGATTCTGAAAATGCTGTAAAGCGTATAGAATGTGAATTATATTCTCCTAGTACTTGGACTATTTCTATTGGTTTGGATAGGGTTACAAATATAGCAGGATATACTTGTAAGATAGTTAGATTGACTTCTAATACTTATGATATCCAATATAAAGTAAAAGAAGATGATTTCTCTACTTTAAGCTCTGCTTTTGTAAACTTCCCAGACCAAGATGGATATAGTGATGTAAAGACATCAACTAACGTTGGTATTAATCTTACTTTCAATAAGATAAATAATATAGATAAAGATACAGCTAAAGAAATATTAGAATATTTTATCTTATCTATATTTGGTAAAGAAGTATATCGGCGTATTACAAATAAAGAAATCCGTATAGATCTTTATATAACGGATGAAGATAAATTTGCTAGAAAATAAAGGAGAATATTATGGCTAATAGACATAAAGTCATTTATGTAGAAGCTAGAAAACCTAATAAAGGGACATTCCCAGGTAGAACTTATTTTAGCTCTATTATTGATATTATTCTAACTAACTTAAATGAACGAGATTCCATTAAACGTGCTAAAGAACATCCTTGGCAAGAAAAGACTGGTACTCGTTATGCTCAATTAAGTGGTATTGAAAATACAGATTTAGAAAGACGACTTCAAGAAGCCCAACGATCTGTAAATGAAGAAGATGGTACTCTTAAAGCTAATGATGTAAACCTTATTATCGATACTACAGCTGACTTAGTTAGAACCATTGCACCTATTAATACAGTAGAAGTACGTGAAGAATGTACTTACTGGAGAAATGAAAAGATCGTTCCTCTAGATGCAGGTGTAGGCACTTCTCCTGTATTGAGTACTAACTTAGATTCTAAGCTTGTTAAATATACTACTGCTTCTGGTCAAGGTATCAGAGTATCTGGTTATTCCAATATGGATGCTAGAATCGCTAAATCTATTTCTGGTGCAGAAGTAGAACATTTCGGCAATATGCCTGGTAATACTATTCATTATATTGGTAGAAATATTACTAAAGATTTTAAAGTAATTGGCTTATTAACAGCTCAAGCTTATAATGGTACTACAGATACTGCTACTAAAGTTGGTAATCCAAGTAACTTTATCGTATTTGAAAATCCATTATCAGATTTCCCAGGAGATATGGGCGGTATTGCTGTTACAGTTGGTAGTACAGTATATTCGATTGAACGAGCTTCTATTAAAGAAACAGCTGACCACAATCATTCTTATGCTGAGATTGTACCAACTGATGCTACAGTACCTGTATTCACTGAAGCTGAAACAATTTACAATGTGAAATTCCAAGCTATTGTAAATATGGAAGAAGCCTTAAAACAAGATGCTCGTATTTGTACTCTTAACTACGATCCTGCGAATTCTTCTACAGCTTGTGAAAACCGTTCTATCTTACATGGTTTCCGTATTGCTACTCAAGAAGATGCTACTACAGTTCAAATCTGCAATAATACTCTTCGTCGTGTCACTAAAACTGTATCTGATCCGACTACAAACTTTACAATTGACCATGTAAATACTGGTGAAACTGTATATGCTTCTAAATGGGCATTGATTGCTGAATACCTTCGTAGGATTTCTCAACAACTTGACACATATAACAACTGGTGGGATGATAATGGTTATTGTAATATCACATGCCAAACTCACTGTCAATCAACTTGCCAATTATCTTGCCAAGGTTGTTATTCTAATACATGCCATAACCAAAACTGTGGTGCGTCTTAATTCTTATAGGAGATTCTATGGATAATTATAGAGAATATTTCTTCTTCTTAACTAATAATTGTCCTAATCGTTGCAAGTACTGTTATATAGACTTCCATTCTAAGGATATGACTATAGAGCAGATTGATAAATACATGGAAGAGCTCAAACCTTCAAGGATTATATTCTTTGGAGGTGAGCCACTTCTTCGATTGGACTTAATTGAATATACGGTTAAGAAATACTATGGAAAATGTAAATTCCAAGTAGTTACATCTACTATGGCTAACTTTAAAGAATTTATTGAATTTCATAAACAATATAAACTTAATGAAGTACAACTCTCTTGGGATGGATTTACTACTAGCCGTGTTGATATACATGGTAATTCTATTGCAGATAAAGTTAATGCTAATATCGAATATGCTTTGGAGCAAGGTATTACATTCGATATTAAGACTGTAGTAAATAACGAGAATATTTATAAGCTTAAAGAAATACATGATCATTTCAAAGCTCTTAAATATGATACTAAATATCCTGGTAAAGCTAATGGTGAATTCGTTATTGCTCATGGTGAAAACTATTCTGAAGACTTCTATGAAGAACTAGAGAAACAATTGCCTTATACATTTGATTTAGATAAGCTCTATGTAGAGCATTTAAATAAGATTGGAGCATGGTTAAGACAAGATCGTAGTTTCTGCAGTTGTGATATTGGTAAATATACTACAATATCTCCAGAAGGTATTCAAAACAACTGTACTGCTATGAGTCAACAGCTAGTTCGATTAGATGATACTAGAGCTCAACGTAGATGTAAACATGAAGATTGTCAAAAATGTGAATTTGGAGCAATCTGTGATGGTGGTTGTCGATATGAACGTTATGAGAAGTTCGGTGATGACTGGGAGAACCATTACTTAGATTGCACATGTCGTATTACTAAGATATTTGGTAAAACTATTAAGAACTTCTTAGCTTCATTAACTCCTGAAGAAAAGAAAATACTTCTTAAGAAATACTTAGACTATACTGCATGGACTCAACGTGAGCATAATATCACTCCATTAGAAAGTATTAATAAAAACGACAAATTCTAATCATTTATATACTCCTTAAATTTTGTAATTATTCTAAATTTCAATTATATATTATTAAAGTGAATAAGTTAGTGTATTTAATAATATTTAATTAATAAAAGGAGTATTAAAATGAAAGAAGAAAAACAAGTAGAGTACATTAAGGAATTCGTAGAATTCCCAACTTTTATCCGGTCTTTTGTAAGACCAAAAAATTTATTTGCTGCTGAGACAGAAGCGTGGAGATTCAGATGCCCGAACTGCGATCTCCAAGTATCTGTTATTCGCAGTGCTTCATCACTTGGTGGTCTTAAGGGTTTATTTGAATTAGCCTTTATGAAAGGCGATGAGGTATGCTGGGACACAGAGCTTTGCTTTGATGTCGTAGGATATCTAACAAAAGAAGATGTATTGAGATATCTAGAAAAAGCTAGACATTTGTCTTATGACTCAGAACTATCTAGATATGTAGTAAGATAAGAAATTAATTATATTAAAAATAATAAGGAGAATACAAATAATGCGTAATACAAAGATTAAGACAAGCGGGTTGACCGCTATTTTAAAATCATTAGGATATCATACAAACGTGGTAGTAAACCATGTACCACATGGTTACAAAACTATTTTAACAGCCGTAAGGGAAGACGCATTAATTGAAATGCACCTAACCTTGAAGGATTTTCTCTTTAGAGAAGATTCAAAAGTATTAGTACGTTTTTATGATATGAAGAAGGACCATGAGTCCATTATCGAAAAAGTTATAGATACTAGCGATCGTCAAACAGTTGCTAAGTCTATACTAAAAACTTTTGACGCAGCAAACAAAGAAACATACCTCTTTATAGAGAGCGTGTTGAAGTTGATGTATCTATCTATAATCAACACAAAGGCTATTAAAGAATATTTTAGTGCTCAAAAGCAAATATCCAAAGTCTGCAAATTAGCAGTCAACTCAAATTGGTAACTATAACTATACTCAATAAAGGTAGGAGTATAGTTATTAAGTTATATAAATTTTAAGTTGTTTATTTAAATCATTTTTCACAGGAGGAAACAAAATGAAAACAACAACAAACAAAAAAGCAATGGTAGTATTGGCAGCAATGGCTGCAATTTCTAGTACAGTATTCGCTGCTGGCGTCAACAATACTGTTGACCCAAACGCTGTTCTTTACGGAGCAGAAGCTTATGGCAAAGATAACGTCATCGCAGCAACTGGCACTTCCGCCTTTGCAGTAGGCTACAACAATACTGTAGCAGGCGATAACTCCTTTGTATACGGTAATGCTAATAAAGCAACCGGAACAAATGCTATTGCTGGTGGCGAATACAGTAGAGCAGCAGGTCGCAATAGTGTAGCTATCGGCTCCTCTGCACAAGCATTGCAAAATGATACTTTTGCTATCGGGTCTCAAGCTCGTGCAAACGGTACCGATGCTTTAGCTTTCGGTAATGGTGCTTATGCGGAAAGCAGCTCTACTGTAGCTATTGGTAAAACTGTAAAGGCTGAAGCAGATTCTGCTGTAGCTATTGGCGTTCGCACTAGTGCATCTGGCAACTCTACAGTTGCAATCGGCCGTGACAATTCTGTCACTAGTGCAGATACAACAGTTCTAGGTTCCAACAATGGGACTGTTTCTGCAGAACAAAGCGTTGTGATCGGTTACAACAACAAAGTTGTTGGTACAGATCCAGAGCAAGTGATCCTTGGCTCTAACTCCAAAACAGGAGCTCAAGGGGCCATCGCAGTAGGCACACATGCTGAAGCGACTGCAATGGATGCTATTGCTATCGGTAATAATACTCTAGCGGATAATGCTAATAGTGTTGCTATCGGCACTAACTCCGTGACAGACGGAGTAGTGAACACTACATCCGCTACTATTGCTGGTAAGACTTACAACTTTGCTGGTACTAATGCATTGAGTACTGTCTCTGTAGGTTCCGATAGCCGTTCTTCTGCAAATGGTGCTGTTGACTACAAACGTACTATTACGAATGTAGCAGCAGGAAGAATTTCCGATACTTCCACAGATGCAATTAATGGTAGTCAATTAAATGCTGCTATTAAAGCTATCGACAAAAATCATCAAGACATTAAAGATACAGCTACTGGTCTCCAAATGCTTGGAGACATTGTGTCTGACCATGAAACACAAATCGCTGCTAACAAGCAAGCCGCAGCTGATGCTATGGCAGAAGCTAAAAAGCATACAAGTGTGACAGCTGGTGATAACGTAGTAGTGACAACTGGTACTAACGCAAACGGTGGTATTGAATACAAAGTTGCTACTAAGAAAGACGTTTCTTTGGATAGTGCTTCTTTCGGCTCTGTATATGATCCAGTACACAATGTCATTACTAAAGATGGCATGGGTGTGTTCAATGGCGATATTGACGCTCAATACAAAGCTAATGGTGTTGTGATTGAAAACCGCGATAACTTGGACAGTGCAACTCACAACATCAACGGTGTCAGTGCAGACAGCAATGGTCGTCACATTGCGTTTACAACTGACGGTATTGATGCAGGTAGTCAAATTATCAACAACGTAAAAGCTGGTGTGGCTGATACTGATGCAGTTAACGTTAAACAATTGAACGATTCCATTTCTACAGAATCTGTAGTAAGTGATAATCAAGTAGATAACATCGCTGCTGTTCGTGTAGTAAATGGTAAGTCTACTGGGGATAAGAACGCTCAATATGGGGTTTATGTATCCCGCACAACTGTTGATAGCATCGCTAAAGCAAGCAATCGCTTTGCAGGTGATGATGTAATCAAGGTTGAACGTTGGAGTGCACCTTCCAATGTGGCAGATTTAACTACCTTCAAATATGACGGTAATAAAGCTGCTGCTAAGACTCCATTGACTTATAAAGCTAACGGTAAAACAGAAACAACTATGTTGTCTAATGGATTAGACTTCACTAATGGTTCCAATACAACAGCTTCTGTTGATGCTAATGGTGTAGTTAAGTATGATCTTAACAAAGACATCAGTGTAGATTCTGTAACTACTGGTAAACTTGTAGCTGATAAAGCTAACATTGGTGGTGTTGTTATTGATAATAGCGGTATCAATGCTGGTGGTAAAACAATCACTAACGTAGCTCGTGGTATTAATGCTAATGATGCTGTTACAGTTGGTCAATTGAACGATGTACGTACTGCAATGTCTAATGGCGACGCAGCTACATTGAATAGTGCAAATGCATATACTGATAGCCGTGTGAGCGAAACAACTGCACAAAATGCAGCTCTAGCAGCATTGCATCCTTTGGACTTCAACAAACATGACAAGTTCCAAATCGCGACAGGTGTTGGTAATTACAAAAATAAAACATCTGTAGCATTGGGTATGTTCTATCAACCTAACGAAAACATCTTGTTGTCTCTAGGTAGTACACTTGGTGCTCATCGTAACGTTGTGAATGCTGGTGCAACATTCCGCTTTGGTAAACACAGTGAAATGAACACTGACCGTCACGATGCTTTAGAAAATAAAGTAAAATCTTTAGAAGAAACTTTAGCTGACATTTCTGCTAAATACGATGAACTTCTAAAGAAAGTAGAAAATAAATAATAATTATATTATTTGATAAAAGAGCCTCTTTATTGAGGCTCTTTTATTTTTTAAAAAAGGGGTAAAGAAAAATGAAAGCAAACAAAATTTTAACTGGTTTAGTATTGACATCCTTAGTAGCTGGTACAGCTATGGCTTCTAGCAACAATCAATCTTTCAACGTTGGACACTATCGTTCAACTCTTGAAGCTGATAACTCTATCGTCTATGGTGAGGACATTAATGTCACTCAACATAATGACGGTAATGTAGTAAGAAATATTCTAATCGGTGGTTACAATAATATGGCTCAACATGATGCTCATAATAGTTTAACCGTTGGTAATAGCAATAATAACAACTCTGCCAATTCGGTCGTAGCTGGTGATCATAATACGATTACGAATGCGAATAATTCTATTGCAAGTGGTTGGCAAAATGCTAGTCACTCTAGCAATACATTAATATTCGGTACTACTAATGCTATTGATTTCAATAGCGATAACTCCTTTGCTGGTGGTGAACGTAATAAACTTAGAGGCAAAAACTCGTTCGTCTTTGGCGAAGGTGCAGAAGTAGAAGGCGATAATACATACGCTATCGGTAAAGAAGCGACTGTTAGTGCTAGTAACTCAGTAGCTATTGGCAATCAAGCAAAAGCTACTGAAGATAATAGTGTAGCTATTGGACACGAATCCAATACCAATACTGTAATCGGTACAGCATCTGTTACTATTAATGGTACAGAGCATACATTTGCTGGCAGTGCTCCTGTTGGTACTGTATCCATTGGCGATAACGATAAAGAGCGTACAGTTACTAATGTAGCTGCAGGTCGCATTGATTCCAACTCTACTGATGCTGTAAACGGTAGCCAATTACATGCAGTAGTTGATGCTTTAAAACCAATCCCAGAAATTGAGCATAATATTGACGTCAACAAAAAGCTTATTGAAAATCATGAAGGTCGTATCAATGATCTAGATAATAAAATCATTGACGTTGCTTCCAATACTATCAAAGAAGCTAACAACTACACTGACAGCCAAGTAGCTAGTGTAGGTGCTCAAAGTGCAGCTTTGGCTGGCTTGCATCCTTTAGACTTCAATAAGGATGGCAAAGCTTCCTATGCTGCATCCGTTGGTCACTACCGCAACTCTAATGCTGTTGCAGTAGGTGCATTCTATCGTCCAAATGAACACACAATGGTTTCCACTGCTATTAGCTTCGGTAAACATCTCCAAATGAATGTGGGGGTAGCGTTTAAAACTGGCAAAGGTTCTGAATATATCAATGAAGCTAAATCTAAAGATAGCCGAATTGAAAAATTGGAAGCTATGGTAGAAAAATTAACTACTGAGGTTGCTGAATTGAAAGCTAATAAATAAGGAGCAGATATGCACATTTTAAATTTTTATGAAGGTATAAATCAACACAAAACAAGCATTGCTTTTTCAAGTAAAGATGGTTTAAAAGATGCATTGTGTTCTTTAAAAAGTATTATATCTTCATATAGTAAAGAATGGCACAAAGAACATGAGTTTATTACTTTTAGAATTGAAGTAATTGATCAAGAAAACCAAGATATCAGAAATATCATTTGGGAATCTAGATGGGGTTACTTTAAAGCATGTTCTCTTGAAAAATATATCCACCATTTGATAAACAAAGAAACTTATCAAATCTGGATTAAAGATTATGTGAACGATGAAGGTATCTGTAAGTTTGCAGATTAAATTCAACGATCCTAACCAAATAAATAAGGGGTGTATTTTACACCCCTCTTTTATTTTTTGTCTCCGAAAGGAAGGATAGATAAAATGATCCTTTATTTACCAGAACGTCTTTATGATGAAATTAAAGATAATCAAGATTTTATCGATATCTCTGAACAAATGGAAGATATCTATACAGAGAAGAATACATTTGAACACGTTATCACAACTAACTGGGTGGATAATGATGAAATCAAAGCTCTAGTAATTAAACTAGATAAACTTATCGAAACTTTCTTCAAAGACAAACCTAATTATATAGAAGAATATAAAATCAATAATGGTAAGTATTCTAAACAAGAAATGATTGTTAAGTATGAAACTGGTAATTCTGAAGTTTATGATTATGAAAATAAATTCTTCTTATTATCCAATATCCTTAATAAATCATATGAAGATAGTACTTATACTGAATATATGAAACCTTATGTAGATTTATTTGAATCTACTAGTTTAGAAGAAAAGAAAGAGATGAATCTTTCTAAATATATTTGGTTGAAATATATGCATGCTAAGTTGTATGTAATGGCTACTAAGATTAATTTCGTTGATATGAAATGGGATAAATCTTTTGCTGATCAAGCATTACAATTATTAGAAGAATTGAATGTATATGACGATACAGACATCTTCGAAAACTCTTTCTTAGAAGCATATCTAGAAGCAGTACAAACTGTAATGGCTAATAATCCTAAATTACCTAGTCAAGAGATCCTTAATCTATTAGCTAGAGTAAATGGTATTGTAAATGAAAAATCTTTCCAATACTATAACTGCAGTTTCTCTGTATTGTCTTATATGGATACTATAAATAACCTATATCTATTTAAAGGTGACTTTACAGCATTCCATCATATGACTTCTACTATTGTAGATTACATTAATGACTCTTTATATTACTTAGATAAAACTCTTCGTGGTTTAAGCTATTATGATAAGTCTAACCATGCTATGTATGCTATTCTTATTCGTAAATATCTTAAACTCACTGACTATTGTGATTATATGAGAGATATTAAGATTAAATATCTTTCTGATACAGATAAAGAGTTTATTCTTTCTGATAGATTGGGTTCTGATGTATCTACAAATCCATTTAATGGTGTAGTAGAATCTCGTACTCTAGAAGATTGTGATTCTTTCTTCAAAAATAACTTCTATTTAGAAAATCTTAAACACGTAACGGTAGAATAAATATGTTTGATACTATAAAATATGTACTTCTTAAGTTCTGTAGCTTCTGTAATTTAGATTGTAGTTATTGTATTATCTCAGATAGAGATTCCAAAGCTAAGTCCAATGTATTTAACCAGTCCAAGGAACTTAGAAAACTGTTGCTTACTATGGATATCGGACCAGTATTAGACTTTGAGCTTACTGGTGGGGAATGTAGTCTATACTGTAACGAAATTAGATCATTCATGAAGGAAATGAAGAAGATCGAACGATATAAAGATACAAGAGTAATTGCATCTACTGTAACTAATGGTACTAACTTAGATGGTATCTTTGAATTACTAGATGACAATGTATTAGACCCTTGGTCTATGAAGATGTCTTGGGATGGTTTATATTCCGCATCAAAAGTTCGATTTTCTAAATTACCTCAATATGATGATCAATTCTTTAGAGATCAAGTAGCTAAACTTGGGGCAAGTAAATATCGTAATGATATTTTACTTAGAATAGCACTTACTCATGAAACAGTAGATGACTTATACGATTCTGTTAAGTACGCAAGAGATTGTGGTTGTAATAAGATAGAGTATTACCCTCTATATCTTAAAGAAGACCCAATGTATTACCATGATGAAGAACTTCTCAAGAAGTTTAAAGTCCAAGCTATTAAGATAGCTGAGTTATATAATAAAGAACCATTTGATTACGAAAATTGGAACTATTTATATTATACACGTACTCTAAACGCAGGGAAACCGTTCGATTTGGGATGTGAGATATTAGGAAAAATGATTTATGTCACTACCTCTGGGGATGTATACCCTTGTTCTCTTTTTAGTGAGAATTTTAAACAAAACTTCATTATTGGTTCGGTAAAAGACGGTATTGATTATGACAAAATGCAAAAGTTTGTCAAAGACTACACCGAATGGGATAACGGTTGTAGTGGATGTAATGAATACCACTGTAATAAGTGTCCAGCAATGCTTTATTACACAAGTCATAAGGGGTTGGGTTGTTATATTCATCCTTTCAAGCAACTTGAAAGAGATATATTCGAAACTCTAGCACCAGCTCTTACAGAGCAACAAACAAAAAAGATCTTAGGTAGATTAAATTTTGTTAATGATCCTGAAGTAACTAACAGGATGCCTAGTTGGATAGCGAGAGATAGATAAAATATGGAATTTATAAATTTAGTCGTTTATGTAAAGAACGTAGATAAAACTATTAATATTCATTGTAACCTTAACTTCGAAAACGAGTTAATTTTAAAAGAGATTATTAAGAGATATAACCAAACTCTTATTAATCACTTTGGAGCTAAGTTATTTAGCGATAGTATTCTATTCCAAGAAGTAAATACAAATGTGTATAAGAATTATAATAACCTAGTGACTGTAGATGAAATAAATATGGTTGATTCGGTTTATGATAATACTTTCACTACTGTAGACTTCTATAACTTTAGCTCTTTTGATCAATATATGAAGAATTTAGTGATTGGAGAGATCGTAGGTGTTTGATAACTTCAAATCCATCATGATCAAGATATCAGATAAGTGTAATATGAGTTGTGATTATTGTTTCCAAGGAGACGGTGTCTCTGAAGGAATATTTAGCGATATCGATGATCTCAAGAATTTCTTAAAAGATTTACCTACTGGAGATACTTTAGACGTAAAGTTTATTGGAGGAGAACCTTTAATATATACAGATAGTATCAAACGTATGGTAAAGGAAATAAGAAAGTTAGAAAGAACAAAAGATGTTCATTTTAGATTTGGTCTAACCACTAATGGTCTATATTTTAAATCTTTAATTGAATTGATTAAAGAAGGATATCTAGACGAAGAGTTAGTAAGGGTTAGCTGGGATGGTAAGTATAGCGGATATATCCGTAAGTCTTGTTATGATAATGGGTATGTGAATAATGCTATCTATAGTATAATTAAAGAATGCCCTAATGTAACAGTTAGGATATCTATACATCTAAAAAACGTAGAATTCATTGAAGAGTCTATGCTTGCTTTACTATCCAGAGGAGCTAAGTCTATTGAGCTGTATTACATAATGGAATATCCATTATATAGAGATGAATGGTTTATACACAAATGCAAGAAAATGTTTGAGAAGGTTGCTAGAATATATAGCTTCTTCTCATTCAGATATGTAAACTGGGAATCTCTCAAATATAACTCAGATAAAGAAACATCTGAAGCTTCTAAATGTAGTCATCTTGGATCTCATCTTCATATAGATAAGAATGGGGACTTATACCCTTGTGGTATGTTTGTTCCAGATGATAATATATATGTGACCACACAATGGAAGATTGGTAATTTAAAGTCTGGTATCAACTTCGATAAAACCAAAGAGCTTGAATTGGAGTTGAACAAAGAAGTTGGTTGTTCTAAGGGTTGTAAAAATGTCAACTGCTTTGAATGCCCAGCTGTTAATTTAGGTGAAATTGGAAGCATGGAAAAAAGATTCATGCAACAATGTGAGCTTAAAGAAATTGAACGAAAAATTTATAATAAATTCCACGGAGTAGGCTAATATTAGCCTACTCCAAATCTTCCCTTATTTTTTCATTCCAAAAGGGTGTTAAAATCTCTGAACTTCATAATATAGAAGAGAAGAGTATCTTCGAAATTTTTCTAAGTTTACTATTTTCTCATATTCTATATAGAATAATTTTGATTTTTTTAAGGAGGTGTAATTTTAATATGGACACAACAAACCGACGCGTCGTTGAAAGCCCTGTTGCTTACGATATCCCTGGCACTAATGTTGCTTCTGGTATCGCTCCATTTAAAACTACCGATAATTATGCTACTCATTACGAAGAGTATGGTCAAGGTGGCTACCGTTCTGTAAAAACAATTGAAGAACGTAATGCTATCCCTAAGAAACGTCGTAAATTGGGTATGCTTGTTAATGTTCTCTCTGCAGGCATTTTCAAATTAACTTCCGATCCTGGTAACGGTAATACTACTGATGAAAACTGGGGTTCTTTGGACTCTGTTACAGTTCAAGACGCTACTCCTAGCGATAATCCTACAGCATCTAACCCAGCTGTAGATGGTAACTTGATTACATTGGCTGACGGTGCAATCATGCGTACACAAGTAACTCCAAACTTGCCTTCTTATGTTTTCAATGTATTCTTGAAAGCTAAAGCTGACTATGCAAAAATTCGTTGGTGTGTAGTAGTTGGTCAAACAGTCCCAACTGTTACTTATGTAACTACTAACTCCCGTGGTGAAACAGTTCCTGCTACAATTCTTGTAGATGAATTAGACACTCTTGAATTACGTGCTGGTACAACTAAAGTTCTTGAATTCGAAACATTGGATCATGGTGATACTTGGTTCGTAAACGGTAAAACTTATAACAAAGCTGGTGCCGAAACAGATCCTAACCTTGAAATTATTACTCGAGCTAAATTGAATAAAGCTCTTGAATGGGAAACAGTAGAGGAATAGGAGGAACTGCTAATATGAACATGATTAAACGCTTTGTACGTCTTACTGCAGCTAAATACAGTGAATTGATTACTGGTACTAAAGTAGACGAAGATGCTTTCTATTTCTTGGAAGATACTGGTGAACTCTTCAAAGGTTCCGTACAACTTACAGATGCTCTTGTAGCTATCGAATCCATTGATAACATCCCTGATGTTAAAACAATTCGTAAAGGACGTTTCTATGTAGATAAAAATGGCGGCGTTGCTGCTATGGTTAATGATCAATGGACTAAATTCGTTGATCCTAAAGCTCGTCCTATCAACTATGTAGAAGATGCTTCTACACAACCAGCTGGTGCTAAGGAAGGTGTATTCTATTTCGATGGTGTTAACTTGGGTGTCGTTAATGGTGCTTCTTACGTTAACCTTTCTAAATTCGATGCATCTGTATGCTCCTTGGTAAAAGACGCTACAGTTCGTCCACAAAACTTGGTTAATGGTCACTTCTACCTTGATACTAAAGGTAATGTAGGTGTAGCTATTCAGCTTACTGAAGATCCTAACTCCTTAGATTACAACTTGATCATTCAACCTAATACCAACTATGTAACTCTTAACAAAGTTGAAGATACTATTAAAGAAGCTAATAAAGCAGTAGCTGCTGCTTATACAGCTGCAGATACAGTTTTGAAACAAGCTGTAGATGAAGTATTGAATACTTTAAAAGGTCAAGTTGGTACTCTTGAAGCTAACTTCGAAGAAGGTAAAGCTAAAGAAGCAAAAGTAGCCGATATTGCTCATGAATTGGAAAATCTTCCTACAGACAAAATCGCTACTAAAGAAGAATCTAAGAAAGCGGTAGATGATCTCAAAGCAGACATCGATGCTAGAATGTTGAATAAAGTTGAAGTAGTTGTTGGTAAACAACTTTCTACTGAAGACTTCACAACAGAAGAAAAAGAAAAACTTGCTGGTTTAGAAAAATACACCCTTCCAGTTGCTTCTGAAGAAGAATTGGGTGGTGTAAAAGTTGGTGAAGGTCTTTATGTAACTGACGGTAAATTAAACGTTCGTGAACAAGATCTTTCTGCTTATGCTAAAACAGCTGCTGTTGAAGAAAAACTCAACGATTATACTAAAGCTGTTGAAGTACAAACTCAATTAGAAGCTTATGCTAAGAAAACTGAATTACCTTCCATTGAAGGCTTGGCTAAAACTACTGAAGTTGAAGCTAAATTGGTTGACTATGCTAAAGAAGCTGAAGTTAATACTAAATTAGCTGAAAAAGCAGATGCTACAGTTATCCCTACACTTGCTACTAAAGCTGAAGTTACAGCTGCTGTTGAAGGTGTTGCTAAAACTGCTGAAGTAGACACTAAATTGGCTGATTATGCTAAAACAGCAGACATCGCTAATACGTATGCTACTAAAGAAGCTATCAATGCAGTAGCTGGTTTAGATGCAGATACTGTTGCTGAATTGAAAACTTTAGCTCAAAACTCTGACTTAACTACTGTAGCTGCTAAAGTAGCTAATGTATACACTAAAGCAGAATCCGATGCTAAATTAGTTGACTATGCTAAGAAAACTGATGTTGAAACTAAACTTGCAGCTAAAGCTGATGTAACTGCTATCCCAGATGTATCTGGTCTTGCTACTAAAGCTGAAGTTACAGCAGCTGTTGCAGGTGTACAAGTTCCGAGCATTGAAGGTTTGGCTAAAACAACTGAAGTAGAAGCTAAGTTAGCTGATTACGCTAAGAAAACTGAATTACCTTCCATTGAAGGTCTTGCTAAAACTGCTGAAGTTGAAGCAGCTTATGCTAAGAAAACAGAACTTCCAGATGTATCTGGTTTGGCTACTAAACAAGAAGTAACTGATGCAGTTGCTGCTGTACAAGTTCCTAGCATCGAAGGTTTAGCAAAAACAACTGAAGTTGAAGCTAAACTTACTGACTACGCTAAGACTACTGAAGTAGATAATAAATTAGCTGATTATGCTAAAACTGCTGATATCGCTAATACATATGCTACTAAAGAAGCTGTAAACGCTGTGGCTGGTTTAGATGCAGATACTGTATCCACTTTGAAAACTTTAGCACAAAACTCTGATTTGGCTACAGTTGCCGAAAAAGTGAAAAACGTATATACTAAAGCTGAAACTGATGATAAATTAGCTACTAAAGCTGACGTAACTGCTATCCCTGATGTATCTGGTTTAGCTACTAAAGCTGAAGTTGCTGCTATTACCGTTCCTTCTATTGAAGGTTTAGCTAAAACTACAGACGTAGATACTAAATTAGCTGATTATGCTAAGACTGCAGATATCGAAGCCACTTATGCTAAGAAAACTGAATTGCCAGATGTATCTACATTAGCTACTAAAGCTGAAGTTGCTGAAACATACGCTACTAAAGAAGCAGTTAATGCTGTAGCTGGTTTAGATGCAGATACTGTAAATACTTTGAAAACTTTAGCACAAAACTCTGACTTGACAACAGTTGCAGAAAAAGTTAAAAATGTTTACACTAAAGCCGAAACTGATGATAAATTAGCTACTAAAGCTGATATATCTGCTATCCCAGACGTATCTACATTGGCAACCAAAGCTGAAGTTACAGCCGCTGTTGCAGGTGTGCAAGTTCCTAGTATTGAAGGCTTAGCTAAAACTACTGAAGTAGATACTAAATTGGCTGATTATGCTAAGAAAACAGAACTTCCAGATGTATCTACATTAGCAACTAAAGCAGAACTCGCTGCTGTTACTGTTCCTTCCGTAGAAGGTTTCATTAAAGGTACAGAAGTTGATGCTAAATTAGTTGACTATGCTAAAACTGCAGAAGTAGAAGCTACATATGCTAAGAAAACAGAACTTCCTGACGTATCTGGTCTTGCTACTAAAGCTGAAGTTACAGCTGCTGTTGCGGGTGTACAAGTTCCTAGTATTGAAGGTTTAGCTAAGACTACTGACGTAGATGCTAAACTTGCTGACTATGCTAAAACTACTGAAGTAGAAGCCACTTATGCTAAGAAAACTGAATTGCCTTCCATCGAAGGTTTGGCTAAGACTACTGAAGTAGATACTAAGTTAGCTGATTATGCTAAAACAGCAGACATCGCTAATACATATGCTACTAAAGAAGCAGTTAATGCTGTAGCTGGTTTAGATGCAGAAACAGTAAATAGCTTAAAAGCATTAGCTCAAAACTCTGACTTAGCTACAGTTGCTGATAAAGTGAAAAATGTTTACACTAAAGCTGAAACTGATACTAAATTAGCTACTAAAGCTGACGTTACTGCTATCCCAGACGTATCTGGTTTAGCTGTTAAAACTGAAGTGGAAACTACTTATGCTAAGAAAACTGAATTACCAGATGTATCTGGCTTGGCTACAAAGGCTGAAGTTACAGCTGCTGTTGCTGGCGTTACTGTTCCTAGCATTGAAGGTTTGGCTAAAACTACTGAAGTAGAAGCTAAACTTGCTGACTATGCTAAGAAAACTGAATTGCCTTCCATCGAAGGTTTAGCTAAAGTAACTGATGTTGATACTAAACTTGCAGCTAAAGCTG
>OGGI01000762.1_pt1 | contig 27981 bp, 24 predicted proteins | sample 1571051 | NCBI WGS metagenome assembly OGGI01 (sample SAMEA2582075, study PRJEB24529) | metagenome | biome: Human gut stool | place: China | collected 2011 | reverse complement strand
GAGGGGTTGGGGGAGGCTTTCTCCCTCCCCCTTCGGGGAGGGTCGGGGGGGGGCTAACTCATCCGGCATATACTGCTGCTCGACATAATGTCCCGGATAATCGTGTGGATACTTATATCCATCGCTATAACCGAGGTCTTTCATTAGTTTTGTCGGTGCATTGCGAAGGTGGAGGGGAACAGGGAGGTTGCCTGTCTGGCGCACTAACTCTATCGCTTTATTGATGCCTACGTATGCAGAATTATCTTTCTTCGACCGAGCTAAATAGACTACCGCCTCAGCCAATGGGATTCTACCTTCGGGCCAACCAATCTTCGTCACAGCGTCAAAGGCTGCATTCGCTAACAATAGGGCGTTAGGATTGGCGAGTCCGATATCTTCTGCCGCACTGATAACGACACGACGCGCAATAAACTTTGGGTCTTCTCCTCCCTCTATCATGCGTGCCATCCAGTAGAGTGCTGCATCTGGATCGGAGCCACGAATCGACTTGATGAATGCCGAGATAATATCATAGTGCATTTCGCCGTCCTTGTCATACGCCAACGGATTCTCTTGCAGTCGTTCCTCCACCATCTTATCGGTAATCACAACATCGTTGCCCGATTCGGCTGAGATAATCAAGTCGAGAATATTCAGTAGCTTACGCGCATCACCCCCACTGTATCGCAGGAGTGCCCCCGTCTCACGCAGTTCGATATTACGCTTCTTCAGTTCCACATCCTCCGTAATGGCTCGATGCAACAGTTTCAGCAAATCGTCTTTCTCCAGCGACTTCAGCGTATAGAGTTGACAACGAGAGAGCAACGGACGAATCACTTCGAACGATGGGTTCTCTGTTGTTGCACCAATAAGCGTCACCGTTCCTTTCTCTACCGCACCCAAGAGCGAGTCTTGCTGCGACTTTGAGAAACGATGAATTTCGTCGATAAAGAGAATCGGTGAAGCGGAATTGAAGAAACGACCGCTCTGTGCCCTTTCGATAACATCGCGCACATCCTTCACACCACTCGTCACGGCAGAAAGCGTATAGAACGGTGTTTCTAAGCGATTAGCAATAATCTGTGCTAACGTAGTCTTGCCCACGCCCGGTGGTCCCCAAAGGATAAACGACGCAATACGCCCCGAATCGATCATACGTCGGAGCACAGCCCCCTCACCAACGAGGTGTTCCTGTCCGATATAATCGTCGAGCGTGCGTGGTCGCAATCGTTCTGCCAATGGTTCCATATCTCTTCCTCTTTTATTATTGTTACAAAAGTACTGAATTTATCTCATAATAACAAAGAATGAAAGAAAGTTCTTCTGAAATATGGAGCGATAAAATAAGCCTACTACATGATAATTAACATTACAAAAAAAACAAGCCATAAGTTTGTATTTTGATAACACTACTGCTTTAATGTCTTTCTTAACCCCAAATCTCTTAGTTTGCAAGATGAATTACAAACTTAGTGATTTGGGGTTAACTTTATAGATAAATTTAATAAAGAGCAAAGCAGGTTAACAAATCTGCAATTCTTAGTACAGAAGAAAAGGTTTCTGTATCTTTGTACAAATAAAACCAAATGACTTTTTACAATGAAACATCCCAAATCAAAGTTATTTATTGCGGTCGCATGTTTAGTCCTTCCGCTTTTGTTTGCTTCATGTTCAAAAGATGAAGAAAACGAAAACGACCCCATGCCTTTTGTTCCTATCGAACAAAATGATTTCACAGCTGATATCCTGCAACCTAATATTAATTATTCAATTCCTATCCAAAGAGACGATGCTGACGATTTCTTTTCTAAGGCTGTGGGCACCTACGAGGGTACGCTAACCGTTTATGACCCTAAGACCAAACAGGTAATTCCTTCTGATTTTGATAATCATGTAAGCGTCCAACTCGAATTAGATTCATATAAGTTTAAACTGAGTCCTGTTCCCCTTCCTTTTACATTATATGCTTTAAAGAAGGACCAATATGCTTATGACTTACTATACAAAATAATCAAAAATAAAACTTGGTGGAAGGATGAAAAGATACATGATTATCGCACAAGACTCATAGGAAGAAACAAGAAGAATCCTTCAGAAGTGGCATTCCAATTGTATGACCCATATCATTTCTATCCATATATAACCGGTCACCACCAGAATCGTTATGACTTGACTGAGTTGTATTTTAATGTCTGTGGAACTATCAACAATACGACGAAAGAACTAACGGTTTACATAAAGCCTGTGGGTGCCTTGTTTTATGACAGTATGGTTCAAAACAATAAAATAAAAGCCGAATTCAACGACGTTTATTTTATATGCAAATTAAAGAAGACAGCATAGGATAAACTAATTTTCCTTTTACAAGAAGAATAAACTATGAATAAAGAATAGATTATGAATAAAAAGAACAAATACAACCTACTCGTAGCTCTTTTCCTACTGTTGATAGGCAGCTTTGCTGTTTCATGTACGAAAGATGATGAAAACACAACAGACAACACCTCTACTTTTGCACCTATCAGTAGTGAAGAAGCACTTAAAATACAGAATTCTTTACCCGGTAAGTATAAAGGTAATGTGCATGTTTACGACCCTTCAACCAAGAAGAATTATTATTCTAATTCAAGGCTTGACCTCGACTCTCTAATCATATACAAAAAAAAATATAACTATGGCTATTTAACCCTGTCACGCGACACGTATGTGCAGCTACACAATATTGAAAAAACTGGGATAAACGACACACTACCAGAGATATTTACTAAACGAGACGAAGAGGCTAATATAGAACTTGAGGGAATTCGTTTCACCAGTCGTAACCAACAAGACAGTTGCGTATATCGGTTTGAAGTATCACGAGGGAAAGCTGACTTCTTAGACCGCAGTCACAACAAACCAAGCGTATGGTATCTTAGAACTTATTTTAACGGCTACGGATATTATAATGTAAAAACAAGTAAGTTCAAAATTTATCTTCGTCCTTTCAATGCCTACACAATGCTATATCATGAGACCTTGGAATACGGAAGAATTCCACTCACAGGACGTTATCTGGTTTATGAACTCACAAAGGTTCAATAAGATGTACTGACACATCTTCTTTTGTTGGATAATTTCATAACCTAAAAATCAAAAGGGCGTTAATTCCATTCGAATTAACGCCCTTTTGGCTTGCTAAAGATGCCCTTTAAAAACCTTAATAACGCCCTTCTCGGACCTTAGTAAGCACCTCCAAAACCACGATTCGATAACTACTTGAGAACAAAATACTTACAAAGGTAACAAAAAAGCTGATTTTCGACTCTATTCCTCACCTTTTCCTGACCCTAAATGTAAAATAAATTCGGACTACGAATTTTTACTTTGAACTTTGAACATTGAACATTGAACTTTATGATATGTACCTTTTACCTTTGAACTTTGAGGTTTGCAAGGATTCGCGCAATTCGCGTAATTCGTAGTTCAAATCATAAAGTTCAAAGTTAAAACCTCAAAGTTCAAAGAATACTATAGATTCGTGCAATTCGCGTAATTCGTAGTCATTAATGATACATATCACAAAGTTCAAAGTTCAAACCTCAAAGTTCAAAGGTAAAAAAGTTCAATGTTCAAACCTCAAAGTTCAATGTTTTAAGCGTATTGGATCATCATACTGCACCTGCAGCTGGAGGAGTTGTTTCTTAAGGTTCTTTGTGAGCTTCTCCGTACCAGGTTTACCATAGATATTATGCATTTGGTCAGGGTCTTTCTTTAGGTCGTAGAGTTCCCAAGCATTGATATCATTGTAGAAGTGCATGAGTGAATAACGCTTCGTACGAATACCATAGTGACGGCAAACAGAGTGCTCGGCAGGGTATTCGTAGTAGTGATAGTAAAGCGACTGACGCCAGTTGGCAGGCTTCTTACCCTCAAGGAGTGGGAGGAAAGACTGGCCCTGAATGTCAGAAGGCACCTTTGCACCAGCTACATCGAGGAAGGTTGGGGCATAGTCGATGTTCTGTACCATCTCTTTGACAACCCCATGCTTACCGCCCGGATAGTAAACCAACAATGGTGTACGGAATGACTCTTCATACATGAAACGCTTGTCGAACCATCCATGTTCGCCCATGTAGAAACCTTGATCAGAGGTGTAGACAATCATTGTGTTGTCAAGAAGACCATGCTGGCGCAGATACTCAATGACACGACCGACGTTGCGATCGACAGAGTGAATCACACGCATATAGTCGTGCATATAACGTTGATACTTCCATTCAGCGAGTGCCTTACCAGAGAGTTTGTCTTCCTTAAACTTCTTGATGATTGGGTCATAGTAGCTATCCCACTGTGCACGCTGCGAAGGTGTCATACGTTTGTAGTTGCCACGTCCCCACTGCTCAAGTCCTGTAGTGGTGTGAATCTCATTCTCCTTATCTGCCATCTTATTATCGTAGACGAGGTCCATGTCCTTTATGATACTCATCTCCTGCTTCTGTGCAGCCAAACGACCAGCATAGTCATCATAGAAAGTCTTAGGCAACGGATAGGTCACATCGTCATAGAGGCGAAGATCGCAGGTATCAGGGTTCCACACACGGTGAGGCGCCTTGTTGTGCATCAACAGACAGAAAGGCTTGTTCTTGTCGCGTTTGTTCTCCATCCAGTCAATCGCCATGTCGGCAATGATGTTCGTCACATAGCCCGGACGGCGTATCTTCTTACCATTGCTGAGGAAGTCAGGGTTATAGTAGTCGCCCTGTCCGATAAGGATATCCCAGTAGTTGAAGCCTGTTGGCAGTGAGGTGAGGTGCCACTTACCAATCATTGCCGTCTGATAGCCCTGCTTCTGGAGCAACTTAGGGAAGGTCTGCTGACCGCCATCAAAGGTCTTTGAGTTGTCTGTGAAGCCATTGGCATGGCTATGCTTACCCGTAAGCATACAAGCACGTGACGGACCGCTGAGGGAGTTGGCAACGAAGCTCTCTTGGAACTTCACACCATTGTCAGCCAACCAGTCGATGTTAGGTGTACTGATAAAACGCTTGTCGTAAGCACTGATTGTCTGGTACGAATGGTCATCGCTCATGATGAAGACGATGTTCATCGGTTTCTTCTGCGCTTGGGCAGGAACGAATGCACCCATTGCAATCGCTCCTGTCAAGCCGTATAATACTTTTTTTTGCATATGTAATAAATTGGTTTATCGCAATTATTTATCCCATCCAGGGTTCTGCTTCCACAGATTGTTGGTCAGTGTGAGCATACGCGTTTCGAACGGAAGGAGGTAATCACGCTTTGGATTAAACTTCCAACCGGTCTCATAACCTGATGGATTCACTGGCAATACGTAACGTTGTGCGTCGCCAGGCTTGCCAGAGAGGTAGAGATTATTGCCTTTTGGCTTGTCATAAACGAGGCTTGTGCCATACTTTGCATGATGTTCGAGGTTGCTACCCACGAATAAAACACCGTGTGCACGCTTGCCAACGATAAGCTCATCGGCTGCTGCCCAACGGAAGATATCATCCAATCGACGACCCTCACAAGCCTGCTCAATACGACGTTCGCGGCGAACAGCCTGCAAGTACTTGTTGAGATGGTGGAAAGGATAGTCTGCCTCGGTGTTATACTCTCTGTCGAAGTCGACTGCTGGCATACCAACTCGGTCGCGCAAAGGCTTCAGAATGGCAATAATCTGACTTGCGTTAGCGGCACCATCGAGTTCTGCCAAAGCCTCAGCATAGTTTAAGAGGATGTCGGCATAGCGATACTGAATGGCTGGTGTGCTGCCTTTTCCTTCTTGGTCAAGGCTTCCCTTATAGTCAATCTGTACGTGCTTGAGCATTGAATAGCCTGTTTCATTCTTGTTATAGCCCGAACCATTGAGTGGTGGAACAACGTAACCGCCTTGGTCTGGACGCAGAATCTGACCCGGCATACATACTGTCTGGCACAGACGTGGGTCGCGAACAGTTGGCTTTAGCTCGTCGCCAAAGGTTGCCTTTGCGGTCAACACAGCTGGTCCGACAAAGGGTTTACCGTCGATGGTGAGGTAGTCGTCAACCAATGATGCTGTAACACCGCTACTACCACCACCCTGATTGAGGTAGCGGTCAACGCTGTTACCAACGTTCACGCCGTCATAACGCTTAAACCATAACACCTCAGGGTTGGCGCTAAGGTCCTCTGTCTGGAAGATAACGCGGTAGTCGTTCAATGGATTACCCGTCGTATAGATTCTCCAGACACCTCTGTCAACAACGTCCTTACAAGCCTCAACACACTGATCTAAGTAAGACTTAATCTTCGCATCAGTAACAGTTGGGTCGTAGAAAGCATCGTTCTTTGCCTTATGATACTTCTCCCATGTAGCCTCATAGAGTGCCACCTCGCTCTTGAAAGCACGTGCCACATCCTTATGGATACGCATTGTAGCACTGCTGTTCTGGGTGTTAAGGTTGGCAATAGCCTTATCGAGGTCGGCAAGAATACTATCAGCAATCACGGTTCGTTCCTGTTGTGGCTGATTCATTTCCTCCTCCTCTGGTTGGAGAGGGCGATTCACCCAAGCAATCTTACCATAGTTCTTGAACAACTGGAAGTAGAACCATGCACGGAAATAATATGCTTCGCCCACACATTGCTTGTAGGCAGCGGAGTTCTTATCCTTAAAGTTGAGGTTATTCAAGAAGAAGTTGACGTTGCGAATATTATAGTAATGACCGAGTTTACCCGCATTAGCGAGGGTCAAACCACCATTGAGGCGGGTGTTAACAGAGCCACTTGCCATGTTATCGCTGTTCATATCGATACCAGCAATACCACCGCTACCCCATGAGTTAAAGTCTTGTCCCTTCACACCAGTCTGATAGAACTGGTCGAGATAACTGTTCATCTCACCCAAGGAGGTGAAAGGGTTGACCGTTGAAAGCACTCCTTCAGGAGACTTGTCCAAGTCGAAGCAACTTGTAAGCGTTGTTGCACTCAAGAGTGCTAAACATATATATTTAAGTTTCATAGTTATATTCTTTTAAGTGATTAGAGATTAACCATAAGTCCAAACGAGATGACCTTATTCATTGGATAGTTCTTACCGCCTTCGCCTGTGTAGCCATTGGCAGTGAAGATAACCTCTGGGTCGAGCATCTTCTTTAGCTTTGTGAAGGTAAGGAGGTTCTCACCAGAGAAGAACACTTTCACCTGCTGGAGCTTCATCTTCTGTGTCCATGTCTGTGGGAGGGTGTAACTCAAGGTCAGGTTCTTCAAACGACAGTAAGCCGCACTCTGCAAGTATTGATCAGTAGGCTGGCTCTTTGTCTTCGCTGCATATGGACGAACGCCACCTGCTGAATTGATATAAGGCTTTGGATAGTAGGCATTAGGATTGCTCTCTGACCAATAGTCAAGATGGTCTTTGAAGAGCGTTACCTGTGCGTAAGGACCTGTTCCCCAGAAGTAAACACTGTTGGTTGGGTCCCAATCACGCTTACCTACACCTTGGAACATGAAGCTAAGACTAAGTCCCTTCCAGCTAACCATACCATTGATTGTGTATTGATAGCGTGGTGAGGTGTTACCGATAATGGTCATATCGCCCATATCATCGAGTTTATTCTTACCATTGTTCACATATTTGTCGTTGTTAAGATCGCGATAAGCAACGTCACCCGGTGTCCACTTCAAGGTTGAGAAGAAGGTGTTGTTATGGGATGCATTGTAAGCATCAGCCTGCTCCTGTGTCTGCAATAAGCCGTCTGTACGATAGCCCCATATCTCTCCTACGCGTCTGCCCTTATACCAGTTGCTTGCTGGTGCCGTACCCGTTGGGTTTGCATAGTCTGTCACAATAGAGGTATAGTCAGCCAAAGAACCACCGATACTATAGTCGATGTCCTTACCAATCTTACCACGATAATTCAGCGTTAGCTCCCAACCACGATCGCGCAAAGACGCATTATTGGTTTGTGGGGCATTAGCACCGAAGAAGTCGGGGAAGTCTACACCAGGTCCCAACATATCCTTTGTCTTACGCTCGTAGACGTCAAGACTACCCGTAAGGGCATTGTTCATAAAACCGAAGTCTAAACCGATATTCTTGCTGCTTACCTTCTCCCATGTTGTTGCTGGGTTTACAACGCCCGGCGCAAGGAGGTAAGCATGACGACCATCAGCAAAGATATAGCTTCCTAATCCACCACTGAGATTCATGGTTGATGCGAAGGTGTAGAGGGCTGCACCTGCCTGATTACCGAGCTTACCGTATGACATACGCAACTTCAACTGCGATACTTTCTGGCTGAGCGACTCCATAAACTTCTCACGACTGATGTTCCAACCGAGCGATACAGATGGGAAGAAGCCCCAACGATGGTCGCGTGCAAAGCGTGAAGAACCGTCATAACGGCCGTTTACTTCGAGCAAGTAACGACCCTGATAGTCGTAGTTGATACGTCCGAAGAAACCACGTGTTGCCCATCCGTTGCGGATATCGTCTGGCTGCTTGTCGCCTGTTCCCATTGCAGTATTAGAATTGTGCATTGAGTAAAGACCAGAGATAGCGTTCTTCAGATAGTCTACCTTGTTGTTTTCTTCCTGATAACCAGCCATCAAAACGATGTTATGATCCTCTGCAAGAGTCAATGAGTAGTTACCATAAAGGCTGATATTCTGATAGTGGATGTTATAGTTTGAACGCTGATACTTGCCATCAGGACTTGCATCCAACTCTCCACGAACACCCTTTGAAGTCGTCACACCATCGGCTGCATAGATGTCTGGCGCAACGTTCAATGCCTCGTAGGAGGTCGAGATAAACTTATTAGTGTAATCGGCATTGATAATCAATCCCTTTACTGGATTAAGCTCAAAGCCTAAGGTGATGTCGTAATGATTGCGCTTTGTACGCGTGAAGGTACCACTCTGTAGGTAAGGTATCATTGACAACTCCGTGAAATGACCATGAGGATCAACCACTGAAATCGTCGGACGGAAACGTGCTAAGGAGTGATAGAAGCCTTCGCTCAAGCCGCCTGCACCAAAAGGAGTGTTATCGACAGAGTGAACATACTTCAAATTAAGTTTCATCTTCATCCATGAGGTGAGACGAGAAGTGAGGTTGGAAGCGAGGTTCATACGCTCAAAGTTCATCTTCGCATAACGCAGAATACCGTCTTCCTTAAAGTAACCTCCTGATACATAATACTGTGCCTGCTTACCGCCACCGCTCAAACTAACGTTGTGCTGCTGCTTAAAGGCATAGTCTTTATAATGTAACTTGAAGTAGTCAACGTTTCCAATACCCTTCTCTGTGTTCTCAAAGGCAGGGTTCATCAAGGAGTTGGCAGGGAGTTCTTGCCATGGATTCACACTTGATGGGTCGTTCATATACTGCTCTAAGAGCTTAATCTTTTCGTCGCTGTAAAGACGAGAGGAGTTGGCATTCGTAACACCAGCATTCCACATCTTGGCAAACTCTACGGCATTTGCCATCTCTGGCAATACCGTTGGACGATTCCAACCCATACTTCCCTGATAGTTTACGTGCATCTTACCTTCCTCTCCTCGCTTGGTCGTAACCAAGATAACACCGTAGGCAGCACGCGCACCATAGATAGAACAAGCGGATGCATCTTTCAATACGGAGATTGACTCGATATCATTTGGATTGACATCGGCAAGACTCATCTCGATTCCATCTACTAAAACGTAAGGATGACCCGTACCAGAGAGGTTACCCTGACCACGCAATGACAAGGCTGCTGTGGCTCCCGGACGACCAGAGCTACCATTTGACACCATCAAACCCGGTACCAAACCCTGAAGACTCTGCGACGCGTCTGTCACTGGGCGCATCTCAAGTGCATCGCCCTTAACAGATGAAACAGAACCAGTGAGGTTTACCTTCTTTTGTACTCCATAGCCTACGACAACCACTTCGTTCAATGCTTGGTTGTCATCCTGCAGACTAACGGCATAATTGGTCATACCTGCCTTGACGGTTACAGACTGAGGCTTAAAGCCCACATAACTTACTTGTAGCACAGCACCGGGTGCAGCTGAAAGCGAGAAGTTGCCATCAACATCCGTAACAGCCATGGCAACTCCATTAACCATCACAGAGGCACCGATAACGGGTTCACCATGGGTATCTTTCACAACACCCTTGATAGCCTGCTTTTGCTGCTGTGTACTCTCAATTGTTTTTACATTCGCACTCGTAGAACTAAGTGCTGGGGTAGCGACGAATAAACTCAGACACAAAGAGAGTGCCACCCCTCCCATTGCGAATGGGGGATGCTTCCTTATACCCAGGAAGACAGTAGTAGATTTAGACATAATTACATTGATTTAGGTTTACAGGTGCAAATATAACACTTTTTTTATTAATTCAGAATTCATAATTCAAAATTCATAATCCTCTGTTAATTCATAATTCAAAATTCACAATTCATAATTATGATTACTACTGTTAACTGTGATTTATCGCTACAATTAACTCGTTTACTTGTTTACTTGTCAACTCGTCTACTCGTCAACTACCAATGTGCGAGATTTAACGCAGCAGAGTAAAGAAATATATTAACAAAACAATCAAAGAAAAGACAGCAAATCGGACTCAAAACGTATATTTTCAAAACTCTTGTAAGTCTTTTGTTATCAATCAGTTGCAGAAGTGGTTTTCAAAAGGTGCTTAGTAAGGCTTCAAAAGGGCGTTAATAAGACCTCAAAAGGGCATCTTTTGCAAGCTAAAAGGGCGTTAATTCGAATGGAATTAACGCCCTCTTATTTTTCAAGATTTGAATTTCCTTTACAATACAGAGGGACAAAAGAAGACAGGATGACAAAAAGACAAAAGGCGCATAATGAATAATTTTATGCACGGAAGACTATAAGAACCTTACATACTCCCTAATACTAATATAAAGAAAATTTTTGAAGTATATAATAAAACAAATATTTTGTAAATTGAAAATAAATTAATAACTTTGTAAGTAGATATTACTGAACTTAAATGATAGAAAGGAAATTATTATGTTTGAATTAGCAGTATGTGCCTGCATCTTTGGAGCAGGAATAAAGGCTGCACTTGGTGGTGGTAATAGCCGTAAGAGTGGCAGAAGAAATAGCAACTATAAGGATGCTATGGGGTGGTCACATGATCATCACCAGAAGTTATTCTAAAGTAAATTATTAATCATGGGTACGCTTTCGTTAGCGTACTCATTAACGTTTATAGGTTATGAAGAAGATAAGACTTTTCCTTGTAGCTATGTTGATGTGTATGGTGACAAATGGAATGGCACAGGCTAAAAACACACCTGACACACAAAGAGATTATTATCTTTACTCTTATATTGAAGTAAGATGGGCTAACAAGGCTAATGGGGAACAATGCTTTGTAATACTGATGTCTCCTGGAGAAAATGGACAACAGCGTTCTTCTATTATGAAAAACAATGAAGGAAAAGCAATTGTTGTTCGAAATATGATGGCAGGATTAGCTTATTTAGAAGTAAATGGATGGGAAGTTTTGGAGCCAAGAACAGATGCTGGCATTGGACAATGGATAGTTAGAAAAAAAATACCCTTTGCAGATCTATGTAAGATAGTAGAAGCAAACACAACCTACGAAACTATTACTCCAAAAGTTCAACTTACTTTGAACGAGAAAACATTAAAGGTTGATTATGAATAATTCTCTTACTCATTAAAACATATCTATAAAATAATGTGTTTAGTATAGTCTCAATTCAAATATTGGGTGGGGAAGAATTATTCTTCTCCACTTTTTTATTATAGTAAATCCCCACCGACGCAACTCTTCTACGCCAGCAGGGGTGCTAACAAGTATTGATAGTAAAGAAAAACAGCACCCTCCCTTAGGGAAAGACTTACTTACTCCCCCTCTATTGATTAGAGAGATTCTTATCATCCTTCAGCAAACTGTTTCCAGCACTCCCCCTCTCTCTCGGAGAGGGGGTTGGTGGGTGAGGTCCCCCCCGATAGGGTATATTTACGTTAAATAAACCAAACTTTATACCCTTTAGGGACTGTTCGCTTTGTTTTTCGTAGATATTTCGTACATTTGTACCCGTAAAGGTATAATCAGCATGGAGAAGAATCAACTATCAATCACATTAAAGCAACTGCGGAAGGAATATCATCTAACGCAGGAGGATATGGCTTTCAAAGCAGGTGTAGGACTCCGCTTTGTCCGTGAGATGGAACAAGGAAAAGCTACACTACGCATGGACAAAGTCAACCAAGTACTCGAGCTGTTCAACCTACAGTTAGGACCAGTACCCATTCCAAAGGACTAAGTGGAAAAAGATTCAACATCATGAGACAAGGAAAAGTATATGTAAAAGATAAGCCGGCAGGCATTATCACAGAAGACGAGAGGGGATATAGCTTCGCTTATCTTCAAGAGTATTTGGATAGTAGTAAGCCAACTCCCGTAAGTCTGACTTTGCCATTACGTGCAGAACATTATCATAATAATGTACTTTTTTCTTTCTTCGATGGTCTTATTCCAGAAGGTTGGATGCTGAATATTGCTGAACGAAACTGGAAAATCAACCGTAGAGACCGCATGGGATTACTCCTCTCGTGCTGCCGTGACTGTATAGGAGATATTAGCATCGTACCCATAGAAAAGGAGGAGGAAAGAAGATGAAACGTTGCCTGTGTTGTTATAAGCCGTTAAAGGCTGGGGAAATTGACTATCACCCACATTGTGCAAAGAAAATGTTTGGAGCCGAAATAGCCCCTATCCTTCCCTACACACGAAAGGATATTAACCGTTTGGCACAGATTGTCGTTGAAAAACGAACAACAGTGACAGGTGTGCAATCAAAACTATCAATTGACCTTGAGCATGACGCAGCAGGAAATCCACAACGTCTAACGATAGTAGGCGTTATGGGGCGATATATCCTTAAACCCCAAACAGAGCAGTTTGAATGCCTCCCAGAGATAGAGGATTTATCCATGCATCTGGCTGAGATTGCGAAGATTCCAACAGTTCCGCATTCTCTTATCCGTTTTGCTGATGGTGAACTAAACTATATCACAAAAAGAATTGATAGAACCGACGATGGGCGAAAGCTTCCTATGGAGGATATGTGTCAACTAAGTGGTAAGCTGACGGAACAGAAATACCAAGGAAGTTATGAAATGATAGCCCGTTTCCTCGACCAATATTCCAGTGTCTCTATGTTAGACAAAGTGAACTATTGGCAGCAAGTTGTTTTCTCGTGGATTATAGGCAATGCGGATATGCACCTTAAAAACTTCTCTTTGTATAGCATACGAGAAGGACACTATGTACTCTGTCCAACCTACGATCAGGTTTCCACAAAGATTGTTATGCCAGAAGACACAGAGGAAGTGGCATTGTCGCTCAACGGCTTCAAAAAGTCACTCCTCGTCTATGACTTCCGAGAAGCTATGTTTTCGACAGGACTCTCCGAAGTGGTTGCTAACAGAATATTATCTGGTTTTGCTAAGTTTAGGGACAAATGGATGGTGTGTATTGACAACTCTTTTATCTCTGATAATCAGAAAGAACAATACAAGAAACTTATTGACCACAGACTGGAAATCTTAGCAAAAGAATAAGACTGATTTAATTCAGAAGCCTCTGTTAATTCAGAATTCATAATCCTTTATTAATTCATAATTCACAATTCACAATTATTCGAACGAAGTTCTCATCAGTACGTCATAATTATGAATACCGATGTTAACTGTGGTTTATCGCTTCAATAAACTCGTCTACTCGTAAACCTGTCAACTCGTCAACTACCCCTTATGATTACCGATGTTAACTGTGGTTTGTCGCTACAATTAACTTGTCTACTCGTTAACCTGTCAACTCGTCAACCTACAAACAAAATACTACTAATTACGCGAATGACACAAATTCTTTAGCAATAAGGATTCGTGCAATTAGGGAAATTCGTAGTCATTAATAGTTCATATCATAAAGTTCAAACCTCAAAGTTCAAAGGTAAAAGAGTTCAAAGTTCAAACCTCAAAGTTCAAAGGATAAAAAGTTCAAAGGTAAAAGTCTTATCCTGTGTTATTTGGAAGGTTTTTCTCTCTGGAATTGCCTCTATCACATATGCCATACCTGGTCGGAAATTAAAGCTCATCACCTTTTGGTAGATTACGTTACGTGTATTGCGATTTGAAAGAAAACGATCCTCATAGAATTCAAACACAACTCTGTGTCTTCCTGCAGAAATAAAAGATCCATCAAACCATGAGAAACTTACGCCACGACCATAAGCAATATCATCTATCTTACTTATTGACACACATAAATTCTTAAAACCTTTATTCCATGAGGGCAGCATCAACCTACTATATTTGAGATTATGACGTAGCCAAATCGTTACAAAAGCCCAAAAATGATATATATACATAAGGGGTGTTATTCTCTTATTTATAAAATGTTGTTATTTGTTTCGGGCCTTTTGCACTTAAAATTATAGGTCAATTTACCCTCCTTACCTTCTCTTTTGATAATATACATCGAGCTTGGCGCTAAGTCGAGGTCCATGTGCTGGGTGAACAAAACATTATCGCCACCTTTGAAACGGCTTTCTTTCACCTCAAAATGGAATGTGTGTTGTCCTGGCACAACCAAGTATTCGTTGAATGTTCGGAAGGCAAGTCCGCAGCTAATAGGTAGGAAATCATCGTTCAATATTCTTGCTTTTTGCTTCACATACCCCTTATATAGTAGGTCGGGAACCAGTATGGCATAGTCTGGGTGTTCGCTTATCCACCGCTTCAAACGCTTGTATTGGATAAGAAAATAGACAAACGTCAGAAATAAAACAACTAATAGGTAGAGGGGATCGCCCTTCTCAGAGAAGATATATCTGGACTTTGGGACTTTAGAAGAAGGGCTGTTTGTATCCTGAATTTCGGTTTTATTAGAGGGTTGTTCGTACACATAGAATTTGCAAAAGAACATACCTAAGCTTATAAAAAACACAGCAGCGCTGAGTAATACAAAACTTTTACTCCGCCTTAAGAGGTTGTTCCAACGATCGAGAATGGGGGCAGTCCATTTTAAATATAACATCATTGCAACCAAAAAGGATAACAACCATAAGTTAACAAGCCAAAAATAATCAATGTGCATAACCTATTTTTTTTAATTGTTTCTTTACTTTCGTTATCTGTTTTGGGCGCTGAACAACTATCATAAACGTGCAATTCGTCTACCAGAGTGTCTTCTTCCACCACATACTGATGGCCTGCAGAGAGCTGAAGTTCCATTTCTTGGTCGAACAAATGCCTACAGCTGCCCTTTCCATGTGGTGTTCCTACCCAGAATATATACTTATGTTTGCCTGACACCACCAAATATTTATAATAAGACAAGATGTATCCGGCACAAAATTGTTTATTATCTATGGTGAGTATAAATAATTTGCGAGGCGGCATATCGGGTGCCCCCTTGAAAGTAAGTATTGAATAGTGTGGGTGTCTACTTATCCACCATATTAAATATAGGTGTCGGATAAGCGGAATTATAGAAATACCAACTATTACAGGAAACATTAAGAAGTAATCTGCCTCGAAAATGGGCTTCGACTGTGGGTTGGTAAGATAGGAAAAAAAGTGGGATATTGATTTAAATTCTATGTTATTCTTCGCTTCATACTCCTGTATATATACATAAGAATGTCCTATAAAACTTAAAAAAGACACTGCTAAAGCCGAAAGAACTACAAAACGACTTTGCTTTATAGGGTTGTTCCAATGCACATGCGATGGCATTACTAAGTAGGAAATATATAAATAGCAGCATCCCCACCACAAAAGTAAACAGACATAGAATGCACCTGCGTCCATATTTATAAGGTCTTAATTCTGCAGCATAAATTCTTGTAAGAACTCCAAGTGTCTGAGAAACAAAGTTTTCAAAACGCTTGGACATGTCAGATTTTCACCTATCTTGGTGCTGCAAACATAACAAGTAAGCAAAATTCTGACATGACAAAGATAGCTATTAAAAACGAGAATATCACTTCTTTCGGAGGAATTTATCACATGATGGATGTTTTTATAAGGTCCAAACATCAATGCTCAAAGTTCAAATCTCGAAGCTCAAAGGTAATTCTTCCGTGTCGTATCTGCCGTGATTCGGAAGGTCTGTCTTTCTTGAAGTACCTCTATCACATATACTGTATCTGCTCGGAAATTAAAGTCCATCTCCTTTTTATAAATAACGTTACGCGTATTGCCCTTTGAAAAATAACGATCCTCATAGAATTCAAACACCACTCTGTGTCTTCCTGCAGAAATAAAAGATCCATCAAACCATGAGAAACTTACGCCACGACCATAAGCAATATCATCTATCTTACTTATTGACACACATAAATTCTTAAAACCTTTATCCCATGAGGGCAGCATCAACCTACTATATTTGAGATTATGACGTAGCCAAACACGTTTCTCGTATCGAAAAATACCTACTATCACAGCTACCAACAGAACTGTCAGAATTATTGGTAGATATATGTACATATTCCCAGAATGGAGAAACCTTGTTTCTCTATCAGGAAAGGTAAAATAAAAGAGCAAACCAAAGTAAGCGAATATAGCTATAAATACTCCAAAGATACTCCTTGCAGGAAGGGTCTTGATACTGGGCAAAGTATGAAAAGGAGAGAAACGATAAAAAAGATAATTTATCACATAAATGATGCCTAATATTGCGAAAATACAAACGACACTTACAGCCATTGATTTCATTCTGTATATTCCTTTATTTGATAAGACTATTTAAAAACAATTCTAAATTCAGAATCCTTTATTAATTCACAATTCACAATTCATAATTCACAATTCATAATTCACAATTCATAATTATGAATACCGATGTTAACTATGGCTTATCGCTACAATTAACTTGTTAACTCGTCAACCTGTCTACTCGTCAACTACCAATACAGCACTACGAATTTCTCTAATTGCGCGAATCCTTATTGCTAAATAATTCGTGTCATTCGAGGAATTCGTAGTCATTAATGGTTCATATCATAAAGCTCAATGTTCAAACCTCAAAGTTCAAAGTCTACAAGGATTCGTGCAATTCAAGAAATTCGTAGTTTCAACTAACCCTAAGGGATATCTCGCATTTCACGCCCCTCCCTATGGGGGAGGGGTCGGGGGAGGGGCCAGTTGGGGCTGTTGGTTTGTTTTGTTGTTTTATTGTTTTGTTGTTTTGTTGTTTTGTTATTTTTCCTTTTTACAGCAAACTCTCTCCAAATATCGCGTTCTTAATATCCTTCTCGTGTTCGAATACGAAGCGAGCAACGATAGCACTCAGCAGGGCTGTTGAAGGAAGTTTCACACTCGTAGCAGACTTCAGACGATCGAGGACACCCTTGAGGTCTGAGTCGATGTAAACGGTTGCCAAACGAGAGTCGCGTGCCTTATAGTCGCGTGCCAAGTCGAGGAAAATCTGCCAGCTATCCTCACCGCTATCCTTTGCAAGAGAATATTCGCGTGCTAACTGTCTGCCCTCCGCCTTTGGGAGCTTCTTTGCTGCTGGTGCAGTACGGTCCTTACGATCAGTCCCCTCTTGTTTTGGCTCTACACGACCAAACGGACTTGCAGGGGTCGTTGGTGCTACTACTGGCTCGTCAACATCTCCAATAGCTTCAGCATACTCCTCTGGCTGTTGTTCCTCAACCTGAGTACGCACCTCCTGCTCAACATTGTTCGTATCATACTGTGCAGGCTCGTTAGCTTCCTGCTCATCCGTCGTCGTCTCCTCTGAATTAGTAGTAGGATTTGGTCTTGCACTCTTCTGTACGCTATGTGCCAAGTCGGTCATTGCACCAGGCATCATAACCATTGTTTTCTTCTTCTTAGCCATTGTATCTTTATTTCTTTGTTTTTACTTTATTATATATAAACGTGGGACCTTATCATTTCCTTTCACCTGATGTGTCCCCTCGTCATCCTCTCCCCTATTGCCCCTCACGAAGTCTTCCCGGTTAGCATCGTCTAACATCGTTTGTCCAACCAGTTTTATCAGACCCTATTTATCTAACCAATTTTATCCAACTTCATCCCGTTAGGCACTCCCCCTCTTTCGGAGGGGGCTGGGGGTGAGGCTTTTTGGGGGGTGAGGCTTTTTTTTCTTTACTTCATCCTCCTCAGCATATAATCAAACGCCTTCTTCACTGCATCACGCTGTGTACCGAGCAATTCAAAAGTGTTTGTACGCTTTAGTGTCGCACGGCTGTTGACAACTGGTGTGACACGTCCGAAGTTTCCAAACACCTCATCGGTTCTGCGCCACATCTCCTGCTCCTCAGCCGTACCGATACGTGGGTCGATGCGGTTTGGAACGAAGAAGAGTTGTGCGGTCATCTGTGGGTTATGTTCGCGAAGCACGTTAAGCACCTGAACGAAGACACCCGTTGAGTCCAACGCCTTATCCTCATATTCGTAAGGACAAACGATGTAGTCTGCACCCACGAAGAGCGGAGCAAGACCGTCCTCGCTGATATTACCAGGAGAGTCAAACAATACGAAACCTTCTACCTGTGAAGCTGAGTCAACTAATGTCTGCATTGTCTCGACATCAGTCACGTCAAAGTCCTGAACGTTATAAGGTTCTTCCTCGCCCTCATAGATCAGCTTATCCTTTCGACGCTGCATCAGAATCGTCTTCTGCAAGTCGGTATCAATGATACATACGTCCTTACCCTTTGCAGCGAGATAGTTGGCAAAGAGGATGCACAGCGTACTCTTCCCTACTCCACCTTTCTGATTTGCAAAAACAATCTTCTTATTCTTCATTGTTTATATATTTATATTTTTAATTTCTTATCTTTTTCTTTATTTACGTATTTGCGTGTTCGAATATTTATATTTTCATTCGTTCACTTGTTTACGTATTAATCGCCTTTGCCGTTTCCTCATTCGGAGTCTTGCAAGTTGACTGCCTCTCCCCCACTCTGCTCTTTCTGTCGATTCTCTCTTTCTTTGAGCGAGGAAAGGACTTTTCAATGGTTTTCTCCTTTCAATTTATCTTTTCGCGCCTTTTAAGCGCTATTTCCTTCTCTTTCATCAACAAGTTTGATAGTGTTGAAAATATCTTTTTGATACTTATATCTGTCTTTTCACCCACTTTTTCATCAAAGCAGCTTACATTTTACTACATAAACGTAGCGTAACGCTTTCTATCTGCCAATTCTCCTCCACTTCATCAGGGCTCATTTCTGCAATATTATTTATTCTTCGTCCCTCTACCCACAAATTCTGAAGTTATAAATTACTTATTTCTGCCCTCTCGTCTGAGAAACTCATCTTTCTGGTGTCAAGGGTTCAGACGAGCAAGAGCATCAATTAGTGAGTAACTTCTTAATTCTGCTTTTTTAGTCATCAACTACCATAGTCGTCTTTAACACGCAGAATGGAATCAAAGCAAGAACGACGGTCAATAGAGAGGTAATAGTAAAAAGGGTCGTAATCTCTGTCATCGTCGTACCGCTAACCCATGTATATACAACAAAGTATGCGAAATCTATCAACCACGTCAAAACTTGACAGCCAAACAAAGATGCACCAAACAAACGAATCTTACCAACATAAGTACGCACTAATTGCACACACAGAACTAACTTCGTAATAAAAAACACAAGGAAAGCTACTTTCGTGAAATATGCAAAATATGATGGTAATCCACCATGAAGAATTGCCATCACTTCCTCCTCTTGAGTAAAAAGGAACTGTGGCAAAGCACATGAAAGAGCTAAGCAGAATATAAGCACCATCATAATTGTGACAGTCAACTGTGCAGCCTTATCACCATTCTTATTTAAGCATCTACGAAATACCTCCAGCATCGCTAACTTTGTCGCAGCAATGACAGAATACTCAACAGCAAGGATAAAGCTATTCGACTGCACTGTCGCAAAAGCATTCGTAAGAACTCCCTGTCCAGCATTAGGAGCAGATGTCCATCCATCGATCAGATTGAAAACACTAAAAACAACGAACAAGCCTAAGCTCCAATTTAAAACCTGGCCCTCTTTAGGTGTAATAGAAAAAGCCTTTAAATTCATATATATTTATATAAAGGTTGAATTAAATAAATACACACATATTGATGTGGTTATATTTTTATACTTGCAAATATACATCTATTTATCGAAACAAGCAAATACATCTAAACATTTTTAATGAGAAAAATAAAAAGATAAGAAAGCAAAAATGCAATAAAATATTTATCTTTTTGCTTTTTAATCTTTATATATATTTACGTAATTATATACGCATAAAACAAATAAACAAAATAAAGAAAAACATCAATTAGAAAAGAAAAACACAAAAAACAGGATAAAAACAATATATATTTATATATCTATATTCTTAATACAATATCGAACAAAATAAACACAATATATATTTACATTGTTATATATCTTTGTAATTAATGATTTGAATATTTAAACAATAACACAAACAAATAAAGAACAAAACAAAGGAAAAAAGTGAGCGTAAAAGAAAACAAACATATAAGATCAGAAAACTACATTTGAAGAGAAAAAAAGAAGCATTTGCAAACGATAAAAGAGAAAAGCTAAAAGCCAAAACACGATGAATCCGAACAAAAATACATAAACATATTTAATCAAATATATAAAAACATAGAATCCTAATAATCAATAGGAAAAGCAAACAACAAAAGCAAAAAGAAAGCCTATCATATAAAATCAACAAATAGATAAACATAAGAAAAACAACGATTTCATCGAGAGGAAAGCAATAAAACGACTTTAGACAAACAAGAAAAGAATATCCATTGAAACAAAAGAGAAAAAGTAAAAGAAACAGAAAGATAAAAACATAAATATGCGTTTAAGTAAATATATATAATATTGGCATTCTGATATTTACAATACAGAAAAGAAAATAATGCAAAATAAAAATATAATGATCAATTTATACAAAGACATAAATAAGAAAACACTCAAAAAAAAGAAAAACGCTTGACAAAAAGGAATTGAAAGCGACAAAAATAAACAAACAAAGAAGGAACCACAAAGAAGAATCTTAATAGCAAAGTAAGAAAACTGATAAGATAAACGAAAGCAAGAGAAGCTACTAAAGAATACAGAAAGAGTAAAATAAAAGACACAAAAAACTAAATACATTTATATATTTACATATTTAAGAGCTTATCAAAACGCAATATTGCATCTTTTATATATTTCAATATTTAATTAATCTTGTAATTATGTATGCTAAAACATATTTATATATTTATTAAACATAAACACACAAAAATAATATTACATGGTTATATAAATATAGATTTATATTATAACACATTAAACTAAAAAGTCAATTACATAAATAATAAACGAAAATAAAAACAAAGTAGATAAACAAACAAAGAAATAAAACGATAAAAGTATTTTTATATACTTAAATATTCAGGCAAAAATATCAAAAAATAAACAGATGAAAGGGTAAAAATGAAGCCAAAATGAGAAGGAAAAAAGGGGGGAGGAAGTGCGACAAAAAGATGAAAAGAGACAGAATGACATAAAGACAAAGTAATAAAAGAGACAGAATAACAGGAAAGACAGAATGATATAAAGCAAAATAATAGGAAAGAAAAAGTGACATAAAGACAAAGTAACAAGAAAAAGAGAATGAGGAAAGACAGAATGCATAAAAAAATACGATCCTGAAATAAGAAAAGTAAGGTTATAAAAAAACAGACTATAAACAGAGATGGGTACAAACAAATTAAAAAGAATAAATAACTAACAAGAAGAGTTTTGATTTAATTTGCTGTCACTTTTAACAAATAGGACAAAACAACTATAAACCAAAGGGTTCCTGAATAAAATTGAGTGAGAGGAGTGATAGCAAAACGAAAAATACTTCAAAACAATGAAAGGAAAGACAAAAATCATCTGAAATATAGAGGAATAAAACAAAACTCTTATATCCTTAATTCCGCAGTATTTTTTCTTGTGAGAAAATGTTATATGTTGAGACGTCTTTTTGGGGCTCTATATGTTGATATGAGGTGCTTCGGTGTTTCTTGGCTCTTTTCTAAGCATAAAATCCCCCACCCAAACCAATGAGGAAGTATGAAAAACCACAAAAAATACTTCCATAACAGAATGCTTTGCCGCTACTTCCACGTTTACCCAATACAGATTCGGTAAGTTTTTCAAAGCCCAACTTTGAGAAAACGTCCATAATATGATAAATTCCACCGAAAGAAGTGATATTCTCGTTTTTAATTGCTACCTTTGTCATGTCAGATTTTTGCTTACTTGTTATGTTTGCAGCACCAAGATAGGTGAAATTTCTGACATATCCAAGTGTTTTGAGAACTTTGTTTCTCAGGCACTTGGAGTTCTCACAAGAGTTTATGCTGCGGAATTAAGGTAAGATAAACCATATATGAACCATCATTTTATCAACTCTATACTTCAATGGCTGCTCATTGCTATTGTTTTGACAGCAATCGGAGCATTGGTCTTAGGGGTCGTTGCCGATGGCGGTAAGGGGCCGACAGTGATAGGTCTGCTCATCGGCGGGGCGCTCATCTGGGCAGAGCATTACACCAAGAAGCGGGCCGAGAAGCGTGACGTGCTGGAGATGGAGACGTCGGCAGATAAGGCGGAGGACGGCACGCATGCATTGCCAGCGAGCGAGGAAGCACCGACCGAGAGCTATCGCATCGAACGGGAAGACAATTTTTCCACAGCCATAGAGGCACTGACGCATCAGGAGATTGCCGCAGGGCAGAATAGAGTGCTTGCTTTTGAAGACTCGATGGTGTACGCCTATGAGCTGACGGAGGTAGGATTGCTCACGGGAAGCGGAGAGCAGATGCGCTTCTCGGTGGTGATTCCGCTGCGTCGCAGCAACTGGCAGACGGAGCAGGAAGAGATAGAGAGAAGGCTCGCAGAGGTATGGAGGTGTCTGTGGCAAGACTATGGTTTTGAGACGGCGCATGCGTTGTCAGAGAGCAGCCTGATGCTCAAGATAGAGGCTTGCGGGCCGGTAGCCCACGCCGTGAAAGCGTTGAAGCCCACGCAAGATATACTTCACGAGATTATCATACGTCGGGATCTGCATCTGTTAGACTCGTATTTGCTCATTCACGGCTATGATTGGCCAGAATATGCCTATCTTAAAGGTGGACAGGTGGTGCACGATTTCAGAGAAGAAGAGGGTGTAGCAAGAAGTGTGTACCATGAAGATGAGGCGATGGCTGTGGCACGACTGTACGACTTCCAAGACTGCCAACACATCAGCGAGGCGGAGTATTTAGAGGCACTTTCCTCTTACGCCCACCTGCCTTTTGCGTATGATGGTTCTTACATGGCGTATAAAAAAAATAAGTTCAAAGGCGTAGTCTTCACCCTGATTGCGGGCAAATTCCACTTGTTTTGCGGTATTGACGAGGCCTACTTTACGACGGATCTGAGCATGTTTGACCTTTGGGAGGAGGCACGTCAGTATAACTGTCGAGTGATGGAGGTACGCTTCAGATACGACCATCTGCCCATGATGCGCCTGCTGACAGGAGAGATATTATATATCGATGTGGTGCCGGACAAGTGTGGGCCATTATATTATCTTGTTCCAAGCTCGTATGGCGGCAGAGATTATGCTCGCATCAAGGCCGATTATGATGCCGCGAAGGTGGCAGAGATAGGGGTGAAGATGAAACTTTAATATAGTATAGCCTCAAATCCGCAACTAAGCCTTTCAACGTCCTTCTTGCGTGTACACATCCTCTCATTACTGAATTTGCAGATAATTTGAACTTGAAGCACCCACTTTTGCCTACAATATCCCCTTACCCCACAATGTGACTTGAGGCAATACGCAATATCATTCCCATAAGTTGGGCTCTTCAGCAATAGGGAGTGATAATCTGAATCTATTACACAATAAGCCAGACTGAGTTACAAAACAGCTATTTTCTCTTTATCTTCCTCAATACTATTCTCAACGAATCAGTGAGCACTCTTTTCTCATTACACATAAGAAAATCTGATGGTAGAATAGATAAGGCTAATGAATCTTCAACCCTTTTGTCTTGGCGTTCATAACCTAATTTGACTGAGATGATTCTATTCTTTACGTGCGTATTATTGGCTTTATATGTATCGGTTTCAGAGAACGGAAAAGATTTCCCTACCTTTATATTCTTATCATAAAAGTGCAACCGTAAAGAGTCAGGATTCATTACATATTCTCCCTTTAAATTAAAGTGAAGGTAATACCAACCATTAAAGTACATACTGCTGACCTTAACCATACGATTCTCTGATAAATGAATATCGTAGCTAAACTTATTGTTATCTAACGGAAGAGTAAATCCCGTATCACAAGATAGAAGAGATAACAAGAAGAAAATACAAAGCCCAAGTTGTTTGATGCGCCGACAGCTAAATATCATTTTCGATAAAATCTTCATAATAAAATTTTCAGTTCTTCAGAACTTTCAAGTGAAAAGGTTTACCACATATGTTTAGATAATTAAAAATAGTATTGCAAAGTTATTAAAAAAATCATACTACCAAAAAAAGTTATACTCTGTTTCAAAAAGAAAAGCATAAGAAAAAAATATACATATAGTTTTAACCTGAAACTCTAAATTTACTTATAACCTACAAAATTAAAAATTTGACATAAAAACTTAGGGCGCATCATAACCAAAAAGTATGATGCGCCCTAATACGATAATCGGAGAACTATTAAATGTTTGCGTAGGTGATAATATATTTTGTCAAACGAGATATACCTGTATCTACTATTGTCTCAGAAACTCTACCTTTAGAATCCAACTTATGTGAAAAGGTTCTATACACTCTTTCTTTTAAAAGAATCCTACTTAGCATGTGTGCAGAACGGAATCCAACAACATCTGACCAAAGAGACCACCAGCGACCAGACGTGTGATAATCTGCAAAGAATAAGTTGAGATCAGGGTAGCTCCTATTTGGAATGTTCGTATAAATATAGTTTTCGTCAATCCCAGAAGGCTTCGGATTAATTTTCGATACACCCCCCTTAGTATGGTAAAGTATCGACTCAATATTGCCATTCTTCCATACCAAAGGGATAATACTTGGAAAACCTTCCTGAGCGAATGATGTGCAATGCCCTAAGCTATCATGTTTAAAGAAAGCATCAATATATTTAAAGTATTCCCTATTAGATGAATGAAGATACGATCCATAAATATAGGTATTTACCTGTAAAGCCTTTCCCTGCTTGTCTAATATAATAAAAAAGTCTTCGGGATAACGACGCTTACCCTTATAAGTAGATTCCAATTTATGAAACTCTATCTGATTCTCAGAGTATGACATCTTACAATTACGCTCATGACCATCGTCAAACTCATTATAATAATACGTACAGCCTACAAGCCGTTTCTGTTTATCATACGTAAAAGTATACTCACCTGCTTTTTCATAATCTTTTACATTATTACCCAATGGTTTATAGAAAAATTCTATTTTAGCAATATAATCTTTCTTCTTCTCGGATAGGGTAGGGCTCATACCCTCCTCATTATCTTTTGAACAACCCGTAAAGGCAAGTAAACCTAATAGCAAAATTGCTAAATGCTTCATAAAGAATTAGTTTTTAATTATTATGTCCACAAAGTTAAGGAATAAACAATAAACTCACGAATAAAAAAGCTATTATAACATTTCAAAAAAGGTAAGACTGTAAAACATGACTTTACCACTGCACTAAATCTTTATATAATAAACCACAAACTAATCAAATATATCGTGCGAAGGCTCCGCACACATGGTGCGAAGGCTTAGCACCACATGTGCGGAGGACCTATAACATTACAAGAATAGGAAAAACCGTGGCGAACGTATGATGAAAAGCGCGACAAATAGGGAGAGAAAACTGAATATAAAACATTCGTGAGGATCGACAAAATAGGAACATTCTTACTACTTATAGATTTAATAGGTGAAGAAAAACTATCGATAGCTGTGTTATAAATCAACATTACCATGCTTTGAGAGCATAAAGCGACAAAAAGGGAATATTTTTTAGTAACTTAAGAAAGCGACATAAAATACTGAATATCAGTAGAAAACAAATATTGATAAAAGTAAAGTGCGACAAAAAAGTGACAAGTTTTTGTACTTTTCAGACGTAAATGACAAAAGAATCCGTCATAACATGCTTATTTTTAATACTTTATCAAATAAAAAGAGTAGGGGAGTATCGAAAATAGCTTCCCTATTTGTCTCACTTTTCTTTGCTTACAAAACTGCATTATTACAGGCTGTAAGAACATGAAAAACGGAAAGGTGCGACAAAATAGGAAGAAAAACTCAATCTACAAAAAGCAAAAAATTAAGCTCGACAATACCATGAAAAAATGAAAACTCTACTCGATTGAAGGCTATAAATTCAAACACAAAATTCCAAGAAAGCCTACTAACAAAAACAAAAAGGATAAAGAGCAAAAACAAATCGATAACCGACAAGATAATAAGAAAGAAAAATGAACAACCAACCTAACGTGACATCGAGAGAGAAAACGTTGTGTGAGAGTGGGGGAGAGCTGATTATCAATTCCATAGCCGACGATAATATATTGAAAAACAAATATATAAAAATATATTTGCAGCTAATTTTCCATACGCTAAAACACGTAAAAAAAAGCCGTCAAACGCAAAACTGACGGCAACAAAAAGAAGAATTCGATACAAAACAGACTACTCATCCGAATCGTTTTTCACACAAAACTGCGACGCGCAACCACCTCTTCTTCGCCCACAAAACTATAAATAAAAAACAAAACTCGACTCCCAAACGTGCAGCCACCAACCGAAAAGCGCAACGAAAACCGCCCCGAGCACCCTAAAACGTATGTGCGACAAAAAGGGAGGTTGCGCCCAAAACCTTTGTTTAAAGTCTTCTTCCCACACCGAAAAAGTATATATTTTCTTAAAACAAAATACCTCTTCTTAACTTAGAATATCGTTATATAATCTTTATTAGATATTAGTAAGGGACCTCAAAGCCATTGAACCTTAAATAGTTACACCACTAATCGGCGACAAATTAGTAACTTAGCGGCGACAGATTAGTAAGTAGATTGCGACAAATTAGTAACTATGGTGCGACACTTTAGTAGCTATTGGGGTGGGGTAGTCGACAAGTTAGGAGGTTAGGTGCGACGAATAGGGAGGGAATCAGCCTTTGTTATGAAAAATATAAACAAATCCTCTATTTCTGTACAGAATTTTCCTTTCTTTCATTTCTTTTCCTGCGCGCCTTACACAAATAAACTTGTGATTCTCCGAAATTTGTCTTCTTTGTTTTATCTTATAAACTATTGTTTTGTTGATACTTACGAATTTATCTCTAAACGTGCGAGACAAAAAGGGAGGATATTGTCCAACTTGCCACTCACAAGTTACCGACAAAATGGTAAGATGATAAAAATACTTTACATTTATGAAGCTATAATGACATAAAGACATAGGAGACGGAGTATGTAAAAGACATGGTAACAGAGGAACGGAAGCCAGAATGACATAAAGACTGGAGGGACTGAGTATGTAAAGACATAGTAACAGAGGAACACATAGGGGGGCGGTAACAGAGGAATAGGGTAGTGAGGTGTTGGAAAAGGGAACAATGGGCGGGCAGACGGACAAGTAGTCGCGATATATATAGATAAATAAGTGGATGTGTGTATATTCTGTTAATTCGTTAACTTGTACACCAGCCTAAAGGATATCTTGCTATTCACTCCCTCTCCCTTTACTTCCCTTCGGTCAGTGACCGTTGGTTGGGGGTGGAGCTGGGAGAAGGGTTTTTCTTTGTCATTCGTTTTTTCTGTCCTTTCTGTCCTTCTGTCTTCTGTTCACTATGTCTTTGTATTACTTTGTTTTTTCTGTCTTTATTTGTCATTCTGTCTGAAAATGATTATCTTTGCAA
>OGGI01000724.1_pt1 | contig 29404 bp, 17 predicted proteins | sample 1571051 | NCBI WGS metagenome assembly OGGI01 (sample SAMEA2582075, study PRJEB24529) | metagenome | biome: Human gut stool | place: China | collected 2011 | reverse complement strand
TGTATTACCAGAAAGAGGAAGTAACATTCCCGTAGGCATACATTTACTATCACAGGTTATTACTGCAGCAGAATTGGCTACTAACTCTGCTAAAGCACCTTGTGTAATGGTTATCTGCTTATTGTCCAATACCACAACACCAATATCTTCTATAGGAACCGTTCTGATAGTTTCCTGTTTTATGATATCAGGAAGTTCTGCTTTCTCCACTTCAGGAAGTCGGATAACCAACTGCCCATTACGAAGTGAGAGATAAGCAGGATTCCCAAAATATAAAGTTTTCTTTATCATCGGTGATTGAAGATTATCTTACCATTCTTAATAACAAAGTCACGATTCTCGCCCATAATAAGAAACTTTATTGTTTTAACACCACAGCGAATGATATCGGGCAATTTCGCATAATCTTTAACAGATTCTCCCATAGCCTCTTTTACAACTAAATGATTTACCATCCTAATACGTAAACCGTCATTTTCAAACCCATTTATCTTATATAATAATTTACTCAAGTTCACATTATCTAAATCGTACAATTCTTCAGGATTATCCTTATAAAGCAATATCATATCGCCTGTGTGCAACTTATAATCAAGCATAAGTCGATTACCTTTCTTATCGGTGATAAACTCTGGAATATCCTCTATATCAGATTTACGATGACAAGAAACATCATACAAACTGTATATTCTAAACTCACGAATCTTACCATTTGTATAACAACACATTGCATACAAATCGCCGACTGCAGCATAGAAATAACGCTTGTATTCTTTCCCGGATTTATAAGTTTGTTCTTTAATCTTCAAAGCATTTTTCTGCACAGTATTACATCTTATATGCCTTATTCTGTACAGCTTTTTATCAGGCATACCATTCTTTCCTTTCTTTATCATATAGATTCCCTGCTCACAAGCATCCTTAAAAGATGTTTCTGCTGGGAATTGTCCTTTCATCAAAGCAAAAAGTTCCTTATCAACAATGGCTTTTCCAAGGTCATCCCACGATGCAAATCCACTATCTGTAGAAGACTTCTTATACTTTAATTCACGACATATTACAAATTTAATCGTAGGATTAATTTGAGGACGTCCCTCTTTCATCAAAACTTTCCCTTCTTTATCCTTTGCATACTGTGTTATCGCACCATAATAACTTGCCTTATGGATTTCACCTCGCAAGGCATCACCAGTCTGCCATCGAGGACTATCCACTCCTCCAACTATATGTCCCTTCTTTCTCAACCGGCGACGAACTGGTGTAAGAGCTTGGTTCTTAATATGGTGATTAACTATAATATTATCATTTATAAACGTACCAATCTCCGAAACATTATGTCCTATCCTACAAGCCTTAACTTCTTTATTAAGCTGATTTTTCAAGCCATCAAGTTCTTGTTTCAGTCCTGTCCTATCCTCATTTCCTGAGAAAGATAACATCTTATTAACCTCTTCTATCTTAGCAAACAACTCCAGCATACGCTCTCTCTTTGCAGAACTTGGGATTACTGTCAGAGTTGTAGCATCTATAGCATGATGGGAATGTAAACTACGATCCTTCTTTTCATCTACACTTTGTATACCAAGTATCTTTCTGAATTTAGCAGTTACATCTCCTCGCTGCACATCTACATGTGGGAATATGCTCTTCAGATATAAAACTGCATGACGAGTTATAACTCGTGTATCCACAAGCTGACTGTTCTTAAATCCGTCTGTAACCTCAGTAACGGTGAAGCGTTCCAACTTCTTTTCCCAGTATTCTAGCTCCATTCCCCATAGATGCATTTCACGTATACATTGATCTTTACGGTCTTTATTCTGTGCCCTTCTTGCCTGCCCTTTCCAATATTCTACATTACGATTAAGACGCTCAACCCTATCTATCCAACGCTGTAGTTGAGATGTCATCGCAGGATACTCTTTACCATCTATAATAACAGCCTTATCATAATTCGGCATATCTGCAGGAATATGGTTTTTCTTTATGAAACGGTTGTAATGAGCGTCACACAAAGTCTGATTCATATCCGAACTGTCAAAACTGAGACTCTCTGGGATGGTATGCTCAATATCAAAAGCATTTGGATCAAAAAGATTTGATAGATTAATGGTACGCCCAGTATACATACACTGTCCTCCCTGCTCCAACCAAAACTTGTATTTCTTTATATCCTTATTATAGGTCTTCGATTCCGTAAAGTAATCTACCTCACGTTGATCTATCACATACCGTGCCTTATCTATATCATCTGTACTTATACCATCACGTTTCGGATAAAACTCTTCAAGAATCTTCTTTATTTTCTCATTTTCATCGTGACGGATTCTGTTGTAAGTATCCAATGCCCACTTTCTGTTAGCATCATTCAATTCACGTGCAGTCTCTACAACCACCCTTGTTTCATCTGGAGATATTACCCCATCATCCAAGAGTTGATTTACTCTCTTTCTCAAAGTATTAAGTACCCTCAACACTGTAGAATTCTTTATTGCACCAATATCAGGATTACCCAGTCTTAAAGCAGAGCGATCCTTACCTGCAGAAACAGGACGATAAATGGCGATTTGTGACGGATGATATAACTTCTTCCATTGCTCTCCCTTAACCATTGGGAATCTCTTTACAAGATACTCCTCAAAGCAATCCCCTAACTTAGGAGATTCTACAAACTTACGCTCGTGACTTCTAAAGAAGTTCTGATACTTATCTCGGACTTTCTGTAAAATATCAGTCTGCTCATCAGCATCCATCAAACCCCACTTTCTTGCGCCTAAACAACTTTCAATCTGTCTAACAATTTCTTCTTCATCAGACTTATCTAATTGATACTCATAGTTATGATCGGCAAAACGGTATTCTTCTGATGCAGATTTATACTTGGCTATGAGAGCATTAACAATATTATTAATCTGTTTTTCATACCTAACCTGTGCTTCCACACGATGATAATCTTCTGTAACAGAAAGAATCTCACCATCAGTTATCTCTACTATCTCTGGAACCTTAGCAAGTAACACAGCATCAGAGTATTTCATTCCCAAGATCAACATCTTATTGATATTACGGATAGCCTTCTGGCTCAACATAGCATAGCCTTGAGGTATTGCTGACCAGATACGAACGAGTTCTTCTGCTTTCTTCTTCTCCCACTTTAAATTATCTTGTGCAAAAGACAACACAGCTTCTGGTTCCTCCGCATCATAACAGAAGTGCCATATATCATTCGTGGAATAAGAAACAGTATGGAACGAAGTGTTATTCTTACCATGCGCCTGTCTCTGTTTTTGCCCATCAACATGGAAAGACTCCCAATCCTCTCCCAAAAGTTTTCTGAATCGAGCTGTTATAGGACAGCCAGCAACACTTGTACTGTCTTTGTAGTTAATAGTCTTATCATTATAGGAGAAATGAATACCCAGACGTTTCTCAAGATATTTCCGAATATCTTCAAACTTAAATTCTGCTCTTACAAATGCTAAAAAACAGTCATTATAAAGTTCGAACCGTAACTTCATCGGAAGTTGTTCTGCTTGTTCCTCTTCAGGCATTCTGACCTTAATATTATTAATCAGTGTCCAAGCACGGAACTTCTCAAACAATGGATGTCCAAGAGCACAACGAGGCTTTGTACGTTCAAGTGTACACTTACCCACATTGCCACGTTGTGAACGTAATGGACGTTTATAAAAGATTGTACCAATATTCTTCTTTTCGCTAACAAGACATTCATAAAACTCGTTTTCTACAGACAAGCCCTGCTGGAACTTAAAAATAGTTTCTATTTCTCGCTGAAATTGTGAACGTATTGCTCGATAATCATTATTGTTTCGAACTCTCACCCCCTCATCTTCTAACTGGGCAAAAGCAGCACCAACGGTCAAAAGCTTATTCTCCTTCATATAGGTAGACAGACCCTTTGACAGTTTCTCCTCCGAGGCTTTCATTTCTCCAGCTACATCTGTAGTTTCATCTGTAAGTGATTGCTTGCTATTAGTTTCCTGCTGTAATAAAGTTTCTCCCTTACTACTCTTAAACCCACGATGCTGAGCAATATGATACAAAGCTCGTCCCAGTTTGTAACGCTCAATAGGCTGATCGAAATCAAACTGACGTGTAACAAGTTCTCGACGTAGTTGATATGGGCTGGAATAATCAGGTTTACCATCACCATCAAAATCCAAAAGTATCCACGCATTAAAATCCTTATCATCTATAGGGTACTCTCTGAAGAACCCTCTCTGTTTATCATAAGTGCGCCATCTCATTAAAGAATCAGGAGACATCGGACAAAAACCGTACTTGATAAGTAAATCCAAGGTTGCCCACAACTTACGACGCCTTGCTTCATTCAACCCACGGCTTCTGCTATGCGCAGAACGCTGTGCTGCTAATGAATATTCACGTCCGTTACTTTCCTTATTAACGCTACTTCTGAAAATATCAGAAGAGAAAAACTCTAATTGCCCTTTCAAATCATCAGAGAGATCCAAATTTCTTACTGAAGAGCCAATAGAATTAGTACCAAGGTCTAAGCCTAAAACTTTTTGTGTCATATTTTTATGGTTTTGCTTGTATATTCAAAAAATAGTTGTAAATTTGCAACCAGATACATAGTGAAGACTTTTCACAACAAGGCTATAAGCCGAAGATTTTTCTTGCACCCTGCGGACAACCGTAGGGGCTTTTTTTATTCTACTACAAGTTTACTACTCAGACTTCTTTAGGTTCTTAATTACAGCATTACATTACTTAGTTTATTCTATAAATGCAAACTTATATAATTTTTCTCACATTTCCAAATTAGTGGATATTTTTATTAAATTTAAAAAATAACAAAAAAACGTTCCATAGCTCCCAAAATAACTCCACATTAAGTAAGCACCTATACACATTAAGACAAAACCATATAATTTAATTAAAATCATAAGTTGTTCATAATTTGTTCTTCTAACTGTTTTGCTTTATACCACAAACATGGTATTTTTTAGGTAATTAGGGCGTAAAAGGCATGATAAATAGGTCTTTTGAAGCATTATTTGAAATAAATACAATATAATTCTTTGTGGTTTGAAGATTAATATATATCTTTGCCGACAAATCCAAATAATAGGGATAAAATAGATTAAAGAAATAGGATAAGACTAAACTTAATCTATAAATTGCGGGATAATTCCACAAGCACAAAGTATAAAATCAAGACATAAAGTCAATAAAAAACAGATTATGAACAAAGTAAAATTATTATTAGATTTCGTTCTTAATACCGCAGCATCGCTGAAGGGTACAGGTATTCATTTGATACGTATAGCTATCTTTATCATCTTCGTATGGATTGGTGGTTTGAAGTTCTGGAACTATGAGGCAGAGGGTATTGTACCTTTCGTTGCTAACAGTCCGTTTATGAGCTTCTTCTATACAAAGCAAGCACCTGAATATAAGGATTATAAACTCAAAGAGGGTGAGTTTGATAAGGTTAAGCATGACTGGCATGAGGCAAACAACACTTATACATTCTCACACGGCTTGGGTATTGCAATCATGTCATTTGGTATCTTGACATTATTGGGTATTTGGTTCCCAAAGGTTGGTTTTGTAGGCTCTGGACTGGTCATTATCATGACATTCGGAACGCTATCCTTCCTTGTCACGACACCTGAAGTTTGGGTTCCAGACTTAGGTAGTGGTGAACATGGATTCCCGCTACTAACTGGTGCAGGTCGACTTGTCATCAAGGACGTATGTATTTTAGCAGGTGCCGTTGTTGTATTAGCAGACTGTGCACAGCGAATCTTGAAAAATAATAAGAGATAAACGATTATAAAAAAGGGGATGTTACAATACATTCCCTTTTCTTTTATATAAATACAAAGAAGAACACCGTCTTTAATCATCTGAAAGATACACATTCATTATAGTGCTTTAATCCAAATCAATCGTTGATATTCCAAGGCTATTCAGCCTCAACACCATTGGTGTTTACCCTTAGCACATTATGTGCGGACCGTTAACACGATATGTGCGGAGCATCAATACGTTGGTTGGAGATGGTAAGAGAAGGAGGCATCATGCTCATTATAAGACACGAAAAGGCGTTAATAAAAAGATCTTCCGAAAGCACGAAAGATTATTAAGTAAGCAAACGCTATGATAAAACACACTGAGAAACACATCGGATGCATAACTTTTCCACAAACTAAATAAGATATCCTGTTACAATCTCAGAGTATTTCGCTATCTTTGCAGACAAAGTAGAATCTAATGACTACAAGATATAACATAGGGATAAAGAAGCATTTTTTTAGTAGCTGCCTTTGCTTGATACTATTATTTACCATCACAAGCTGCAAGGAAACAACTACTTCACGGTCGTTATCAGAGCAGGAATTTCACTATGATGACCGCTTGTCAACACTGGCTATAGATAAAAAAGGATACTGGATTGGCGGTGAGACGGGTGTTATATGGCATGTTGACGGACAAAACAGAAAGCGTTTTTACACTGGACTTGACCGCATTTATGACATAAAACGCGACCCCAACCAGGCTAATCAGATATGGATAGCATCACGTAATGCCGGTTTACAGTTATGGAACATAGCTGCCGACACGCTTGTCCACAAGGCGACCTTTGAGATTCCAAGCAAAGGTAACCGATACTCTCCATATAATATTGATATAGCAGACGGTACATTCTTTGTTGCCACTTCTCAAGGACTTTTCTCTATGCCGCTTAATCAACAGCAGCAAGGACTTAAGCCCCTTTACCCTATTCATAAAGAAAAGGCAGGTCAGTACTATGAACCTTTCTTAGTAAATAATCTCTGTCATGTTGGAAATAAGTGGCTTTTTGCAGCAACACAAGCTGGTGTTATAAGTATAAACCTCCAAACAAAGAAGACAGAACTGCGTCATAAAGGGGAGAATATACGTAATGTTGCTATTTATGATGGCAAACTTTATATCTTATCTGATAATCAGCTGACGATTGAAGGCTTCAATGGAGCTGATAGTAAGACCTTTTCGCTTCCTCAATCGGTTCTATCCTTTTATAAAGCAAGTTCAACTTACTATTTTATTACTTCATCCAGCATTCTGTTATCAGACAACTTAAAGCGTTTTGTTACCATTCCATTACGTAACAATATTCCAGACAATCCGCATCAGATATCCATTGCAGACGATGGGAATGGCTTTTCTGTGCTACTGACAAAGAATGCAGTATGGCGTATTCCACACCATCTCGGCTTCTTTAACGCTAATCCTCCGGTCCTTGCTACATGTCTTTCCGACAAATCCCTTATCTATGTTAATAATCAACATGAGCTATTCTGCCAGAAAGCAGGTGAACAGATAGCAAAGAAGATATACGACTTTGAAAATGATGAGTTGCCAAAGGAGATGTATGCCAATGGTAAGGACATTTATTACTATAATGCTAATAATCAGCTATTCAGTCTGAATCTTGGTAATCATTACCTGATTAATCAGCTCTTTAAACGTCCACAACTGCTGGCGCAAACCAAGACACGCATCACATCTATGGCATTTCTGCCGAGACAAAGCAAGATACTACTTGGCGTGCAAGACTATCTATTATCCATTGATACCCAAAATGGTAAGACAGATACGATAAAGGCAATGGATAACAGATACATAACAGCTTTTCATCAAGTGAAAAACGGTGAAGGGATATATATTGCCACACTCAATCATGGTGTATTCTTTGGAAAGCATGGACAGATAAAACAAGTTGCAGGAACACATGATAAAGTATTTATCAGTAGTCTACTGACATACGATGAGCAGAAACCTCATCTCCTATTGCTCACCAATCATCATCTACTGATTCAAGGTTCTGACTCTATTCAGACAGATGGAAGCTGTAGAATGTTCTGTATCAATGACAGTGTTGTCTATACGATACCAGAGACAGGCATCCATAAATATATCATAAAAAAGGGACAACTGATTGATTGTGGTAGTTACTTTGCAGACATCCACTTCAATGCTCAGGCGGGTGTCATCCTTGACAACGCCCTATATATAGGCTCCGACCTCGGCGTTTTGCAGTTAATTCCAGGAAAGGAAGAGGTGGCTAAATGGATTACCTTTGATAATAAAGTGCCAAGTTTACAACTTATTGGTATCATTCTCTTTACCCTGATCTGCATTCTCGGTATTATCTTCATTAGCTATCGTAGGCATCAGATATTGACTTATCGCCAACTTCAGATGAGCAAAGACGACCTACACCAACGTCTGGAAGCTTTAGAATCCTTAAAAGACAAGCTGACAGAGGTAGAGCGTAATACCCTCGATAGTATTAATAATGAGATTGATAGCATTAATATCAGCTCACAAAGTCTGCGTAATAACAACGAACATTTTGCAAAACTATCAGCACGAATAGCCCGGCTAAACCGTGATACAGCTCTTCAGATGGTGAAATATCTGAATGACCAAATAGCTCGAATCAAGCAATTTGAGGTCTATGAACGTGACACTATGGTGCATGAATCAGAAGAAGCACGCAATACAGACAATATTGAGGTTATCATTGAACAATGCCGAAGGAATGAAGTATGGCTCAATCATATCCAAGAACTTAAAGAACGACTCAATAAATTCCATCGTTCTACTCAAGACACACTCGTGCTAAAAGGACTGAATAATGGTATGAAAGAGCGTCTTCACCATATTCTTAATGAATCAAAACAACATCCTGTGGCAGAAGTTTATTCTGATTTCATTGCTGTTAAGCATCAATACGAGAACATTTTCACACAGGATGGCTTGAAGATTATTCGTAACTATATATCTGATAGTATCAAACAACTAAAAGAGTTTGAAGGTTATGAGATAATGACTAAGGCACTGTCGGACGAATTGCAATCGATAGAAAACGACATTGACAACCGCGACCGCATAGTACTCCTTCGCTTGTTACAGACGATTGATAATCGTATCTACCAAATAAAACATTTGAAGACACTACAAAAACTGATGCAAGATTATACTGCTGTACACGAGAATGTTGTACACGAGAATGAGGAAAGACGCATAAAAAAGTTTAACTCAAAACTCTTTGCTGACATCGACTCTGCTACACGTGACATCACTGACCAAATAGCAGAGGTGTCAGACGAGTTCTTCAAGAGTTTTGCCATGACAGATAAAGAAGTCTGCAAAGAGATATTCCACTTTACTGCAGCCAACAGTCAGCAGGTACGAGTCTTGATTTTGCTCCTTGCAATGCCACGAGTAAAGCGCACACTCTTACCAGGAATGTTAGGTATCTATGGCAACTTAAATCCTGTTGTCAGTCGTCTTTATCATAGTAAGATCGGTGATAACAATGCAATTCTTACTGCCTATTGCAAAGAGAATCCATCCAGTATCGTCTATTATATTTTAAAATTACCAGAATAAGAGTAACAACTGATAATCAATATATTAACAATAGTTGCATTCGTTTATTTTATCTAAAAAACGAGATGCAACTATTTTGTTTATAACATTTCTTCTACCTTTGTAGCAACATATTACTATTGTATATTAATTAAACCATTTTATAAATTTAAAACTCTACCAAAATGACAAAGAAGACCTTAGTTGTTGGTTTGCTGGCAATGTTCTCAGTAACCACTTTCGCACAGACAGCGGCAAAGAAGATTAAAGACGTCCGTACACAACCAGACCTCTATTATCTTCAGGATGGACAGCAAGCAAGTTCACTCGAACTTCTTCCAGCACCTCCACAGCCAGGTAGTATTCAGTTCCTTTATGACGAAGCGCAGTACCAATGGGGTAAGATGCAGCGCAATACTCCTCGTGGTGATCAAGCAGCAGCTGATGCACGTGTAGGTGGTGACGGTGTTCCAAACGCTTTCTCTGAGGCTTTCGGTATTAAGATTAGCAAGGAGACAACTCCAGAGATTTATAAACTTGTTTTGAATATGCGTGAAGATGCAGGTGATTTGGCTACACGTAGCGCTAAGGATCACTACATGCGTGTTCGCCCATTTGCTTTCTATAACGAGATGACTTGTAACCCAGAGCAGCAGCAAGAGCTGTCAACTAATGGTTCTTATCCATCAGGTCACACTGCAATCGGCTGGGCTACCGCTCTTGTTCTGTCAGAGATTAACGTTGACCGTCAGAATGAAATCCTTGAGCGTGGCTATCAAATGGGGCAGAGCCGTGTAATCTGTGGTTACCACTGGCAGAGCGATGTAGATGCAGCCCGTGTCATTAGTGCAGCCGTTGTAGCACGTCTCCATGCAGAACCAGCTTTCCAAGAGCAGTTGGCAAAGGCAAAGAAAGAGTTTGCTAAGCTAAAGAAGGAAGGCAAGATTGCTAAGAGTACATTTAAGACAGCAAACTAAGTCTTACGAAATATAAGGTGTCATAGGAGTTAAGCCAGTAGGTTTACATTAACTTTTTAGTTGATGGCTTAACTCCTCTTTGACTCTTTCTTATAGCTCTAACTCTTAGTTAGAAACCTAATTTATAAAAGATTGATAATAAAAATACCTTTATGAAAAGAATTATCCTTATTACTACCTGTGCATTGATGACTTGTGCAAGTGCCTTTGCACAGGAAGAAGCAGAACCAAAGTTGGTAATAAAACCAACAGGTCGTATCCTTATGGATGCAGGTGTTATGCACTCAACAGATGAGACACTTGACAACCAGCTCAATGATGGTGTTGCTATTCCAGACGTACGTATGGGCGTAAGTGCCACATATGGTAAGTGGAAAGCAAAGGTTGACGTTGGTTATGCACGTCAAAGTCTTTCATTAAAAGACATTAGTCTCGATTATAATTTCAACAAAGAGAACTTGATTCGTATGGGTTACTTCGTACACCAGTTTGGTTTACAGAGTGGTACATCATCAAGTTTCAAGGTTTCAATGGAAGAGCCATTGGCTAACCAGGCATTCTTCAACAGCCGTCTGATTGGTGCGATGTATGTTCATGCTGGCGAGAAGTTCCATGCTACTGCATCAGTATTTGCTGAGAATGACGCGATGAAGATGACAACCGACAAGCTCGGCAACGAGGCATGGGGTGCGATGACACGATTGGTATGGCGCCCATTGACTGAGCGTGGTAAGATTTTCCACATCGGTATCAGTGGTGCATATGAGTCTCCACGTTATAACAAGACAGCTGCTCTCAGCCATAAGTCATACACCTTGAGAGCTCCTTTCCCAACACGTATAGCAAATGTTGCAGCACAGGAGGCTACCATCTCAGACGCTAAAGCACTGTGGAAGTTCTCTCCAGAAATGAACTTTGCTATTGGTAACTTCGGTTTCGAGGCACAATACTTCTACGTAGGCATCAAGCGTGATAACGCTATGCCAAACTATAACGCATGGGGTGCATATAGCAATGTACGCTACTTACTCAAGGGTCAGGGCTATACTTATACCAAGGCTGATGCGGGTATTGCTACTCCAGACCCAGGTTCTTTGGAGCTTGTTGCAGCTTACAACTACTCTACCTTGACTGATAAGGATGCCAATATCTTTGGTGGTAAGGTAAATGATTGGTCATTGACCTTCAACTACTACCTTAATAAGTATATGATTTGGCGTGTTCGTGGTTCTATCACTCGCGCAACAGATAACGCTACATTCAACAACAACACATTCTCTATTCTTGAGACACGTTTGCAGATTAAATTCTAAACTAATTCAGAATTCATAATCCATAATTCATAATTATGATTACCGTTATAATTCAAAATGCATAATTATGATTACTTCAGATGCTTATGATAAGGGTATTATCATTCGCTATAGATAAATCACCTATCTTTATAGCAAACAATGGTAATCATAATTATGAATTGTGAATTCTGAATTATAAATTATAAACTAATCCCCTCTTACTACAATGAGAAAACTTAATTCACTCTTACTCCTTTTAATACTGACAATCATTTGTCCAGCATTAGCACAGGCACAGCTTCAGCGTTCTGAGGCGTTCAAAGGAAAATACAAACTAAAGGAAGTTGTTATTCTCTCTCGTCATAACATCCGCTCACCACTATCAACCAATGGTTCTGCACTGAGTAAGATGACTCCACACGAGTGGACAAATTGGTCATCTGCAGCCAGCGAACTGACACTCAGAGGTGGTGTACTTGAAACCGAGATGGGACAGTTCTTCCGCAAATGGACTATCGAAACGGGATTGTTTAAGGATAACTATGTTCCAACAATTGACGAAGTAAATGTCTATGCCAACTCTATGCAGCGTTGTATCGCTACTGCACAATACTTCTCTGGTGGCTTCATGCCAGTGGCTAACCTACGTGTGAACCACCGCTATGTACCATCTAAGATGGACCCAATCTTCTTCCCTCGTCTCACAAAGAGTACTGAGGCTTTCCGCACTGAGGCTATGAAGCAAATCAATGCTATGGGTGGTAAGGAAGGACTTGTTGGTATCAACAAAAGTCTAAAGGAGAGCTACGACCTCATTGCTAAGGTCTTAGACATGAAGCAAAGTGAGTATTATAAGAAAGGAGAAATAAAAGACTTCGTTAATAACGATACACAAATTACGCTTGAACTCAACCAAGAGCCAGGAATGAAGGGTTCGTTGAAGCATGCTAACTCTGCTTCTGACGCCTTTATTCTCCAGTATTATGAGGAGCCAGATGGCATGAAAGCTGCCTTTGGTCATAAACTCACAACTGAGGATTGGACTAAGATTGCTAAGGTTAAAGACGTGTATGGCGACGTACTTTTCACTGCTCCGATCGTTGCTGTTAACGTGGCTCACCCACTTTTGCAGTATATGTACGATGAGTTGAACGACAAAGACCGTAAGTTCACTTTCCTCTGTGGTCATGACTCAAACATTGCAAGTGTTGATGCTGCCCTTGGCGTTGAGGAATATTCACTTCCTAACTCTATCGAGAAGAAGACTCCTATCGGTTCAAAACTTGTCTTAGAGAAGTGGGTCGACGCTGCTGGTAAAGCTTATATAGCCGTAAACCTTGTTTATCAGAGTACAGACCAACTTAAGCAGATGTCCCTACTCGACCTGCAGCATGCTCCACAAGTATTCTCCTTAAAGTTGAAGGGTCTCAATCAGAATACTGACGGTCTTTATACTTTCGAGGATGTCAATGCACGTTTCCTTCAGGCTATTCGCGCATACGATGATATTAAGTAAGTGGACGAGTTGACAAGTGGACAAGTAGACGAGTTGCTTGTGAGAAAGATAGAAAAAAGAAAATGAGAATTTAACAAGCAACTTTCCTACTCTTAAACTCGTCTATCAATCAGCTTATATCCCATCTTCTACAGCGGTATTGTTGTGCCACACGCCTTGTGCCATTGGTTAGCACCACTCGTGCGAAGCCTTAGCACCACATGTGCGGAGCCTCAACACCTATCCTATTAAGGACAGAATAATGAAGAAGTGAACAAGTTTACTGTATAAAAAAGACAAAATAACAAAGTAAACAAGTAGATAGGTGAACCAGTTGCTTGTGTAAAAGATAAAAAAAAGACATAATAACAAAGGACGTGAACAAGTTACTTATTAAATTATCACGTTACCTTTGTTACTATGTCTATTGCCATGATACACCATCTTTTATTACAAGCAACTCGTTCACTCGTCTACTTGTTCACTCGTCTACTCGCCTACCATATCTATACATCGTATACCCATCTGTTCCTTTCCCATCCCCGACATATCTAAAAGAAGAGGGAAAGGCGCCCTTGACAATAAGCTCTGTAGCATACTCATAACCATAGCTGTCAGCATCAACGCATATTGCATGCAAAGGATAATAAACATTCTTCTTATCCTTTGCATAATTCTCCATCCCATCGGTAGTTTTTTTATTCACATAGAAGGTCGCTATATCGACATCTTCCATAGGCTTAACATACTTGATAAGGACGGCAGAATCGCCTAAGGCGGCATAGATTTTATCATTATGCCGCCAATAAAAACCTATACGTTCGTTTTCTTTCAGTTGCTTCCAATGCCCCCTTTCCTTATAATCATCATAAGGTTTGCAGGCTACAAGAAGCAATAGAATGATAAAGATATACCCTATTTTCATTCCCTTATAAACCTTTTGCCTCTTACAATTCATCTTTTATTACAAGCAACTGGTAAACTTGTCTACTTGTTCACCTGTTTACTAACCAAGATACTCATCGTCACGAACGAGTATTTTTTCAATCTTACCAACATACATCGTATGAAGGTCGCCATTAGGATAAGCCTGTTCAAAAATCTCCTTATCAATAAAACTACTTTCCTTTAGGTCTGCAGCATACTCTTTCTTACAAACAAGAACTAACTTAGCCTCCTTAAAATAAACACTATTATCAGCAAAAACCTTTGTCAATCCAGCCTTCTCTATCTTATTCTCATCACGTCCTGAAACAGAACCAATATAAGCCATTTGCTTCTTAAAAGAGGCATTCATCACGCAAAGCGTAAAGTAATCTTCCTTGTCTACAAAGGTCTTTGTATAGCGACTGGCACGTATATAGGCAACAACTGTTGGGTCGTTATGGCCCCACATACAGCCAATATGTCCCCAACTGATTGTCATCGTGTTACACCCCTCCTGCTCATTACCAGCAGATAACAACATCCATTCCTTTCCTAAAAGGTTGAACGGATTAAACTTTAAATCCTTGTAACTAACTTCTTTCATCCTAAATCATCTTTAGATATACACATTAAACATTTATCAAATACAAAAGTAACATTTTTATCCGTTCTAACAAAGCACACAAGTGAAAAGATGACAAGTGAACAAGTTGCTTGTAAAAAAGACAAAGTAACATAAGAACACTTTTAATGCATACAAGTTAACAAGTGAATAAATTGCTTGTAAAGAAGACAAAGTAACATAAGAACACTCTTTATTGCATACAAATTAAGAAGCGGATAAGTTACTCATTATGTTATTACTCCACCATCGTTCCTCTGTTACTGTGTCTTTCTCTGAGCAAACTGTTCTCTTGTCAAAATACTATGTTACCCTGTCTCTCTCACAAGCAACTCGTTCACTCGTCTACTTGTTCACTCGTCTACTCCCACAATATCTGTAGTTTTTCCAACATAATATTTGTCAGTTTTACACAAATTTCGTACCTTTGCAGTGATATTCTATCAATCATTCGCTTTAATTCGGGTGATTTATTATGATTAGTGGAAATATATTTAGTATAAATTGATAAAAAGGTAGACAACAGTGGATTCAGTATATAACAAATTAATAGCATTAGGTATTCGCCCATCTATACAGCGTGTAGCAATCATGAAGTATCTCGCTACTCATCACACCCACCCTACAGTGGAGGAGGTTTTCCTTGCATTGAAGAAACAACTTCCAACGGTGAGCCGTACAACTGTTTATAACACATTGAGAATGTTGTCAGAGCACGGAGCAGCATCAATGATTACCATTGATGATCATCGCGTATGCTACGACGGTATTACCGAGCCACATGCACACTTCTTCTGCAAGCGTTGTGAGAAGGTTTATGACTTTGAGGCAATGGAAATGCCACGCTATACTGGCGAAATTGGCAAGGGTTTTAGAATTGATGACACACAGCTTTACTATAAAGGGATCTGTCCTCACTGCCTTGAGACAATGAACGAGAAAGAGGAACTGAACTAAAGTCCCCGTCTCAAAATACACTAAGCGTGGTGTAACCAATGGTAAAACCATGAATAAGGTTGGTAAGTGGAGCTGAGTTATAGAAGAAATGACAGGGCTATCCATACCCATTTGTAATACAAAAACATTATAAAAAGACATTAATCATAAAGATTTATCAACGTTACTTGTGACTATAGCTACAAAGAAAAGAGAGCCTAAAACAAGGCATTATCAGCAAAGTTTCACCACAAGCTCAACGGAGATAAATAAAGAAAAATAAACTGTGACTTTATTATAGTTCTCAGTAAGGTTATTGCGGATGCACTATTGTGCATCCGTTATTTGTTTCAAGAGGTCTCAACTGACAACGAAAGACGTTGAAAAAACTATACAAAAATCCTCTCTAAGGCACACCTTTTTACTCAAAAAAAGAGCCATCCGCTTGCATTTGTAACTATCACTAAATCAAATAGTTCCAAAACAGCGTAATAAGAGGTGCTTAATAAGACTTCAAAAGGGCGTTAGTAAGAGGCTTAAAGGGCATCTTTTAGAAGCCAGAAGGGCGTTAATAAGACTCCTATTAAGCATCAATAAAAACCGAAGATGTGATTTTTTCTTTACAATCCAAGAATCTTATATGAGGAAAAGAAAATACTCTACTCCGTCCTTCCTAACTTATTTGTCTTAAAATTTAGCAGTAAGAGCAAAAGAAAAGAGGCAATATCAAAATAAACTTGATATCGCCTCTTGCCTTCTCAGTGGTTAAAAGCAACAGCACACCTAAGAAATTATCTTATCAGACATTCTCTTAATGCTGTCGTATCACTTAAATATTAGTCATCCCACACATTAGACTGGAATACTTCCCAGAGTGGAATTTCAGGCTTAGCACCAACATCTCCATCCTCAGGATCACCTTCATGGATAGGTCTCTGATCTGTAATACCATCACCATCATTATCTACTTGCGAGAAAACTGCCAAACATGTTTGTTCTATAAAAACAGAACTTATAGATATTGTAGGCTTAATATATTCTTTATTCATGACTTTTCTTACTTAACGAATACCTTTTTATTATTTACAATGTAAATGCCTGCAGGCAATGTATTCAACTGAGAATCATTCTCTGCAACCTTCTGTCCCTGGAGGTTGTAAACTGGAGTCTTAGTAGAGATATGCTCAGTAGCAACTTCCAATCCCTCAATACCATTAACACTACCACCAATGTCCTCACCATCAACAACAAAAGTAAGAGCCTTTGCAGGAGTAGTACTATTTACATTAGTGGCAACCCAACATCTGAAACCCTTAATTGGGAGTTTAGAAGCCGTGTGATACCATTGTCCATTTTTCCCGCTTAAGACATAAGATTGAGCTGGTATAAATGGGGTATTTTGCCAAATATGTGTACCGCAGAACTGAATATCATTAGAAGTTGTGGTTGTTGACTTAGCATTTTCTTTGAAAGTAGGGCTTGGAACATTAGGCAACACAACATTATTAATAACATAATAAGGTGCATTAACCTTATATTTAGAGTTATCACTCAGCGTCTTTTCATATTCACCATTTTCTACAGTAGCCCCACGCACAGCCTTCATAATGTAGAGTTTATTAGCCTCCAAAACAACGTCATTATCCTTAGAAAGGTCTACTGATGCAAACTTAAGACGTGATACAAGTGCAGGATCTTGACCGACAAAAGTTGATAACTTAGCTTGGTCACCGAAAGCTGTCTTAAACTGAGCAGCAGTAAGACTTACAGGAAGTGTAATAGATGCCCACTGACCAGGCTTCAATGTACGCTTCAAGATAAGCGTATAGGCACTATTAGGATTTAAATTCTGCTTAGACAGATACGAAAGTGAAGTTGCATCCTCATCCAAAATCATATCGTTATCACCACAATATTTCAACTGGAAGTTATCAAAAACAGTCCAGTCAAGTGGCTTATTAGAACCCTCAACTTTTATACCAACATTTAACTGAGCACCATCAGCTGGTACATAAACAAGGATAGAGTTATTATAGCTGCCAGTCTCAAAAAGCTTAGCTGCCTTCACGTATGGACTTTCTGTTTTAGCAATAGCTTTATCAGAATTATAAGTCTCTGTCAAGGCAGTTTGGTCATATGTAAATTCTTTACCAAAAGTATTTAACATAGCAGAAACGTTTGAACGACCATCTGTTGTGCCATCAACATTAGCAAACAGACTTGCCTTCATGCCGCTTCCAGTACCAGGACTAAAGAAACCATCACATGAAACCTTATACCAACCCTTCTTAAGAGTAGTTACTTTCTGACTGACAGTACCATTTGCATTCGTATTATTACCAAGATTTCTTATAGAAGCATTCCAGTAGCTACCATAAACTCTTGTATACATGTCTGGCCAATCATTAAATTGACCCACACCAACATAATAGGTATTTGGAGCCTTCACATTAAAAGCATAAATGTTCTTATTTTTATTATCCTTTTGTGGGGTAGATTGGAAACCAGTTACCGTCCAGTTAGTAATACCACTATGACTTCTAACAAAGTCAGGGTCAGACATCAAGAAGGTTGCATCAGCAGGCGCCTCAGCAGAAGCAAACTGACCTTTAAAGGCTTTTTTCAAGTCTTTAAGTGTTACAAGTTTCCACTCGCCATTTGTATTACTAACACTTGTTGGATAATCATATAAAACACGATTAGAGCTTGAAGCACCAGACTTTACAACAAGATAACGTACACCCTTTACAATATCAGGCTGTTCATGCCCATTTTTATCAGCACTATTATTACAGTACAATGTATAAGTCTTATTATTTTCACCATAACTATTTGCCCTTTTGATAATCCATTTTACATTTGCATTCTCCGTCGTACGATCACAGAATACACGGTCCCAACTTGACTGCTTGTCAGGAATATTGTCAGCAGAACTAACATAAGGGAAACCCAAATAGTTTCCATCTGTAGTTGTCAACGCACCCTGAATAGTATAAGTATCAGGTCCCACACTGTTCAATTTCAACTCCAAACCAACATTGTAAGCATTAATAGCGGTACCCCAAACATCACCTACGTTCAAATACTTACCAGTACCAACATTGTACAAATAAACTTTGTTCATGTCTGGATTTGAATTCCCAATGACCGTTGAGATATCATTACCTTTCCAATGGAAATTAGCATCCTGACCTTGTGCCTTTACATTTATAGAAATGGAAGACAACAAAACTGTCAGAACAAGCATTAAAAACACTCCTGATTTTCTACTCATAATATAAGTTTCGTTTATAATAAGTTAATATTTAGTTATATATTTGTTATTCGTTCTTTTAGTTCGTGTCAAAGAGAAACTTGTATCTTACTATCAAATAGTCCAATAACAAACAGGTGATTAAAGAAAACAAATCCTTATATAATACCTTAATATCCAGTATATTTTTCTATCAAACAGAAGATATATGCTTCATTTGATATATAATTACACCCTTAACTCTCTTTCTTGAGTGCAAAGATAACAATTAATATCATAATATTGAAACTTTTTCCAATATTTTTATTAAAACCTATTAAGAACTATAACAAAAGCTATAATTGTCCATAAAACATATATGCAAACAGCACACATACTTATCTACTATATTATAATAATGTACTACACATTAATATAAAATTAGAGTTTGTTGACCTTATAAGAAATTATCCTTACGATATGAGATATAATGCCATAAGAAAGATACCAACTAATAATATTTTGCATGAAAGAAAGTGCATTGTCTTTCATATAATAAAAAGTTTGGTAGTTTCAGTTGTTATTTGTATCTTTGCAGGTATTTAGAAAATAAGCAAAACAATTAGATAGTATGGCAAAGAAATTCGCCGAGCACAAGGGACTTGACCTTGTTAGCACAAATCAGGAAGTATTGAAAGAGTGGGAGAAGAAAGATATCTTCCACAAGAGTATTGATGAGCGTGAGGGCGACCCACAGTTCATCTTCTTCGAGGGACCTCCATCAGCTAATGGACATCCCGGTATTCACCACGTATTGGCACGCGCAATTAAGGATACTTTCAACCGCTACAAGACAATGCAAGGTTTCCAAGTGCATCGCAAGGCGGGTTGGGATACTCATGGATTGCCTGTAGAGTTGGGTGTAGAAAAAGAGTTGGGTATCACGAAGAAAGATATCGACAACCACGCATCCGACAAATATATCTCAACAGAGGAATACAACCATAAGTGTCGTGAGAATGTAATGAAGTTTACTGCTGAATGGAAGCAGTTGACAGAGGAGATGGGCTATTTCGTTGATATGGAGCATCCATACATTACTTACGATAATAAATATATTGAGACACTGTGGTGGCTTCTCAAGCAACTCTATAACAAGGGTTTGCTGTATAAGGGCTATACCATTCAGCCTTATTCACCTGGTGCAGGTACAGGCTTGTCAAGTCATGAGTTGAACCAGCCTGGTTGCTATCGTGATGTAAAGGACACTACCGTCACAGCACAGTTTGCTATCCCTACAGAGGACTGGAAAGCATTGGCAGAAAAGGCTAATTTACCTAAGGAGACATGGGGTAAGCCTTGCTTTGTTGCATGGACAACCACACCTTGGACATTGCCTTCAAACGTTGCACTTTGTGTTGGTCCAAAGATTGAATACGTTATTGTTGAGACCTATAACCCATACGATGCCGAAAAGTTAACTCTCGTTATGGCAGCAAGTCGTGTAGCTGCCTATCTGAAGTCAGAAGGTGAGATTACCGATGGTGGCGAATTACCAACCTACGATCGTGGTGACAAGTATGTTCCTTATCGTATCGTAGGTCGTGTGATGGGTACAGAACTTGAAGGCTTACACTATCAGCAGTTGATGCCTTGGGTAAAGCCTGTTGAGCAGACAGGTGACTTTGCACCAAAGTTTGTGAATGACTATGCTGCAGCTCACCCAGAGAAGGTGTTTGCAAGCGAAGATGGTCGTGATAAGTTTGTAGAGATGGAGAGCGAGGCTTTCCGTATCATCCTTGGTGATTACGTCACAACAGATGATGGTACAGGTATTGTACACATTGCTCCTACCTTCGGTGCGGACGATGCTAAGGTGGCTAAGGATGCAAACATCCCTGCTCTCTATCTGATTTCTAAGAAGGGACAGACTCGTCCAATGGTTGACTTGCAGGGTAAATACTTTACTATCGACGAGTTAGACCAAAACTTCGTTAAGGCTTGTGTTGACGAGAAAGCATATGGTCACCACGCAGGCGACTATGTAAAGAACTCATACGACCCACGTTTCAACCCTAATGGCGTATGGGATAAGAAGGCTTCAGAGAAGGAAGAAGACCTGAACATCATTATCTGTATGGAGATGAAGCAGGAAGGTACAGCTTTCAATATTCAGAAGCACGTACACAACTATCCTCACTGCTGGCGTACAGACAAGCCTATCCTCTACTACCCTCTCGACAGTTGGTTCATCAAGGACACAGCTAAGAAGGAACGCATGGTAGAGTTGAACAAGACTATCCGTTGGCAACCAGAATCAACTGGTACTGGTCGATTTGGCAACTGGCTTGAGAACTTGAATGACTGGAACCTCAGCCGTTCACGTTTCTGGGGAACACCACTTCCTATCTGGCGCGATGAAAACCGTGGCGAGAAGTGTATTGGTTCTGTGGAGGAACTCTACAACGAGATTGAGAAGTCTGTTGCTGCAGGCATTATGGAGAAGAACCCACTGAAAGAAGCGGGCTTCGTAGTAGGTGACTTCAGCCAAGAGAACTATGATAAAATTGACCTTCACCGTCCATACGTTGACGATATCGTCCTTGTAAATGATGAAGGGAAACCAATGCATCGCGAGTCAGACCTTATTGACGTTTGGTTTGATAGTGGTTCTATGCCATATGCGCAGCTTCACTATCCATTTGAGGGTGAGATTAATGCTGAAGGCTTGAAGGCTACGGGTAAGACCGAGGCTGAGTATCGTGATCAGTTGGTACACTCATGCTATGAGGGTATAGCTGTTCCACCAGCATTCTTCCCTGCAGACTTCATTAATGAGGGTGTTGACCAGACTCGTGGTTGGTTCTTCACACTCCATGCAATAGCAACAATGGTGTTTGACTCTGTTGCCTTTAAGAACGTAATTTCAACAGGTCTTGTGCTCGATGCAAAGGGTAACAAGATGAGTAAGCACGTGGGTAACGTTACCAACCCATTTGAGATGATGAATAAGTATGGTGCTGACCCTGTACGTTTCTATATGATGACGAACAGCGAACCATGGGATAACTTGAAGTTCGACCCAGAAGGTGTTGACGAGTGTCGCCGTAAGTTCTTCGGTACCTTATATAATACGTATAGTTTCTTTGCTCTTTATGCTAATGTTGATGGCTATGATGCCACAACATGTGAGGCAGTGAAGGCTGATGCACCAGAGATTGACCGTTGGATTATCTCTAAACTCAACTCCCTCATCAAGGGTGTGACTGCAGAGTTAGAGGACTTCGACCCAACACGTGCAGGTCGCCTTATCGACTCATTTGTGAACAACGACCTTAGTAACTGGTACGTTCGCTTGAACCGTAAACGTTTCTGGGGTAAAGAAATGAGTGCTGACAAGAAGAGTGCATACGACACATTGTACACTTGTTTGATGACTGTTGCACGACTGTTGGCTCCGTTTGCTCCATTCTATGCTGACCAACTCTATTCAGACTTAGGTGGTAACTCGGAAAGCATCCACTTGGATCGCTGGCCAGTAGCAGACGAGTCTGTTATTGATGCTGACCTTGAGGCACGTATGGATATGGCACAGCGCATCACATCAATGGTTCTTGCACTGCGTCGTAAGGTGAACATTAAGGTTCGTCAGCCATTGGCACAGATCATGGTTCCAGCTATCGATGCAACTCAGAAGAAACACATCGAAGCTGTAGCAGACCTTATCAAGCACGAGGTGAACGTTAAAGACCTTACTTTCGTTGAGGGTCAGGGCATCCTTGTTAAGAAAGTGAAGTGTAACTTCCGTGTCATGGGTAAGAAGTTCGGCAAGCTTATGAAGCAGGTGGCAGCCCGTATGGATGCTCTTTCACAGGAAGAGATTGCTGCATTGGAAGCTGCAGGCGAATTCAACTTCGAGTTAGAAGGTCAGCCAATCAAGGTAGAGGCTGCAGATGTAGAAATCATCTCAGAGGATATCCCAGGCTGGTTGGTAAGCAACGAGGGTAACTTGACTGTTGCACTTGAGGTTGAACTGACAGAAGAACTCCGTCGTGAGGGTATGGCACGTGAGTTAATCAATCGTATCCAGAACCTCCGTAAGGAGACTGGTCTTGAGATTACTGACCGCATCTCTGTCGTTATTGAGCCACAAGCAGAGGCTGCTGCAGCTGTAGAGTCATTTGGCGAACTGATTAAAGCACAGGTTCTCGCTAATGACATTACACTTGCAGAGAACAATGGAGCAAATATTGAGTTTGATGAATTCAACCTCCATATAGAAATCAAAAAGAACTAAATGACATCGTTGGGGTGTACAAACCGTGCACCTTTAAGCCAAAGACAATAGTGGACGTGTCAAGTACACGTCCCTATTATCAGGCTTTCGACAACCTCAAAATATTATAAATTACTTTCATAACCTAATTCAATTCTTTACTTTATGGAAACTAAGAAGCGTTATACCGATGAGGAACTCGAGGAGTTCCGCACGATAGTAAATGACAAGTTGGCGATAGCCAAGTCTGACTACGACGAGACGATGAAGATTCTGATGAACAAGAATACAAACGACGTTAATGACACATCACCAACCTATAAAGCGTTGGAAGAAGGCAGTTCAAACCAAACTAAGGAAGAACTGGTACAAATGGCACAACGTCAGCAGAAGTTTATCCAAGCCCTCCAGGCTGCACTTGTCAGAATCAATAATAAGACTTACGGCATTGATCGTATCACTGGAGAGCTTATTCCAAAGGAAAGACTGCGCATAGTACCACATGCAACACTGAGCGTAGCATCCAAGATGGCAAATAAAAATCACTAATGAGTAAACAGAAAAAACAAAGCTTGATAGCCACCTTGCTAATTATTCTATTGATTGTGATAGACCAAATTATCAAGGTTGTTGTCAAGCTTAATATGAATTTAGGCGAATCTATCCATATCTTCGATTGGTTCCAGATACAATTTATCGAGAACAATGGTATGGCATGGGGTATGGAATTAGGAAGCAAACTCTTCCTTAGTATCTTCCGCATCGTTGCCATTGGCTTCCTTATTTGGTACATTTCTAATCGTATCAAACACGGAGCAAGAATGGCTTATATCGTTGTCTTGTCTATGATAACTGCAGGTGCTGCGGGTAATATCTTCGATTCCCTCTTCTATGGTCAGCTCTTTACTGCCTCTACACCCTATTACATAGAAGGAGCCACACCAGCTACCCTCGTTTCATGGGGAGAAGGCTACGCGCCTGTACTGATGGGTAAGGTGGTAGATATGTTCTATTTCCCACTCTTCCACGGCACATTCCCAGACTGGTTCCCACTCTGGGGTGGTGAGTCATTCACCTTCTTCTCACCAATATTCAACTTTGCAGACTCCTGCATCTCTGTAGGTGTCATTACGATTATCCTTGCTTTTCGAAAGGATTTTAACGGTTGGGTACCAGCTAAGGACAAGAAGGTTGCTGATAAAGAAAACATTACTGATAATCAGTAGATAGATAATGAGAAGTAAATATCTGGTTCGTTCCTTCGCCACTCTTTGTTGGTTACTGCTTGCATTCTTCGTTGTAAGCTGTAAACCTTCTATCCCTTCTGAGTATATCCAACCTTCAGAGATGGAGGATATGCTCTACGATTACCACCTCTCCATGGCAATAGCCAATCGTGAAGGCTATACAGATGTCAGGCAACAAGCTTTTAAACTCGCTGTGATGAAGAAGTATGACGTATCAGAAGAGAAGTTCGATAAGTCTCTTCAATACTACATGCGACATACCGAGAAGCTACATGACATCTATGTTGAACTCAGCAAACGACTGGAAAACGAGGCGCGTGCGCAAGGTGCATCAGAGAGTGAGTTGTCTCAGTATGGTGATATTACTTCAAAAGGAGATACTACCGACATCTGGCGTGGTAACCGCACATTAATACTTTCTCCATATCCTCCAGTAGACCGTGAGTCCTTTGAAATCAAAGCGGACACAGCCTTCCACAAGGGCGACCGACTCCTCTTGAGTTTCGATTCACAGTTTATCATTCAAGATGGTATGCGTGATGCGATTATCATGATGGCTGTTACTTATTCAAATGATAGTATCGTCACACAATACCAGCATATTACGTCAGACTCCCACAATACGATGACGATTGATGCTGGGGATTCTTTGCGCATCAAGAACATTCGTGGCTACTTCCTAATGTTGAAGGGACAACAGCCTACAACTACTTTCAAGATGCTTATCCTCAATAATATCCATCTTGTCCGTATGCATGTTCGAAAACAGGAGACAACACAACCAACTGATTCTTTGAAAGAGTCCGACCCAATCAGAACGATTGGTGGTGAACCTGTCAGTCCTCCAACAGACCCTAATCAGCCTGCAGGACCACCGACAAGAACACCTGCTGACGCAATGAAGGAACGAGGAATACCTACCAAGCCCGATAAGTTATGACCGACAGGAAAAAGCTGATAAGACGTATCGGTGCCAACATCATTGAAACAGCGATGGGCGTTATAGAACAAGGAATTGTCGTTATTGAAGACGGCATTGTTCTCAAGTCCTATCCATTCACAGAGGAAGAACCGATGACGGAATGGACAACAGGTACTATCACCATACGCCTCGACAATGATGGTAAGCCCAGAGCCTACAAAGACAAGCAATTACTGAAATGATTCTGTAGTCTTCCCACGAGGAAGACAGCAGACACACCTATAAAAAGAAAGAATCTGATAGCCAATGAGCTTGTTATTAAATATTTTATTATCCATACTCCCTTTCGGTTCACCAGTTCACGTTCCAGTGCAATTGGCGGGCAACTTTGGAGAGCCTCGACCTAACCACTTCCACGGAGGTATTGATATCAAAACCGAACGTGAAGTAAATCTTGGTGTCTATTCTATTGCTGATGGCTATATTTCAAGCGCCATCGTTGAGAAATATGGCTATGGTCGTGCTATCTTGGTCACTCACCCAAATGGATATACCAGTTGTTATGTTCATCTCAATCGCTTCACACCACAGATTGAAGCTGCCGTACGTAAATGGCAATACCAGCATCAACAGTTTGCTTGCGACGTTAAATTCCGACCAGGAGAGTTCCCTGTAAAGAAAGGACAGTTCATCGCTCTTAGCGGTAATACAGGTTCATCACAAGGTCCACACATCCACTTAGAGATGCATAAGACTACAAATGGAAACCTTTACGACCCACTCAATTTCTTAAAGGGTATCGTTAAAGACAAGACTGCTCCTGCTGTTTATTCATTTAAGTCCTATCCTCAACCGGGAGAAGGAGTATTCCAACACAGTTCAGACTCCCGTATCTTCACATTTGACAAAGGACATTTCCAAGCATGGGGAAAGGTGGGCTTTGGTGTAAGAGCCAGTGATCACATGGACTCTGTATATAATAATTTTGGAGTAAGATACACACAGTTGTATTGTGATGGTAAATTGGTTTTTTCCTCTGATGTGAACAATATTCCTACAAGTTGTCACAGAATGGTTAATTCGTGGGGTGATTACGACCACTTCCTTTCTACAAAGATTTGGTTTATGAAGTCTTACATCGAACCCGGTAATACTCTTCCTATCTTACATGCAGGAGCTAACAGGGGTATTATCAACTTCAACCAGCAACGCGACTACCACCTTCGTTACGTCATAAAAGACGTCTTTGGCAATCAAACAATAAAGGATTTCACTGTGAGGGGTGAGCCAGAAGCTATTCCAATAGTTCATCTTCCAGATGGTGTAAGTCCACTCTATTATGCCAAAGATAATCATTTTGAGGCTGAGGGAGTACGACTGAACATCCAGAAAGGCTTACTTGCTAAGAACGGTTGGCTACAATTACGACACGGCAACACAAGCAGCACGCTGTCTATGGCTTATAGTTTCTCTAAAGCAGCATATCCACTCTTCAACTATGCACAGATAAGTATTAAGCCAACTGGCATGATACATAATCCAAAGAAGCTATATGTTGCAATGCGTAACAGTTTGAACGCTGACGCCCCAGCATCCTATTGCGGCGGAACATATGCAAATGGTTGGGTTACAGGGCGAATGCGCGAGTTGGCAAATGCCTACATCCTTGCTTACGATGAGACCCCACCAACGATCACACAGCAGAATCTCAACCCACGCAACCTCTCCTTTAAGATAACTGACACAGGCAGCGGGTTACAAGGTTACAAGGCTTACCTCGATGGGCAGTTTATTCTGCTACAGTTCGGAAAGAACAAAGAACTATTCTTCTGTAACCTCGCAGACACCCCAGTTCGCCCTACTGGGAAGGAACGAATGTTGAAGATTATCGCAACCGACAACCGTGACAATAAGAAAGAATATCTGACTAAAATAAAGTATTAACAATTAAATTGTAGAGTATGAAGAAATCATTTGCAACACTATTCTTCCTTACAATGATTACGTATGCTAATGCGTGTACAAACCTCATTGCTACAAAGGGAGCAACAACAGACGGTTCTGTCTTTGTTACTTACACCGCTGATGATTACGGCATGTTTACTAACCTATGTCATTACCCAGCAGGCACACACGCAAAGGGTGACCGCCGTGAGATTATTGACTATGACACTCACGAGAGCCATGGCTTTATTCCAGAGGCTCCTGTAACATACAATGTCATTGGAAACATCAATGAGTATCAGGTAAGTATTGGTGAAACAACCTACGGCGGCCGCGAAGAAATGGTTGACAAGAGCGGTATTATCGATTATGGTTCATTGATGTATCTTGGTCTGCAACGTAGTAAGACTGCACGCGAGGCTATCAAAGTAATGACCTCACTCGTTGAGACTTATGGTTATAACTCTGGTGGTGAGACCTTCACTATCGCTGACCCTAACGAGGTATGGTTGCTCGAGATGCAGGGTTGTGGTGGCGACAAGAAGCAGAAGGTTGTTTGGGTTGCTGTCCGCATCCCTGATGGTATGGTTTCTGCTCATGCTAACCAGAGCCGCATCGGTCAGTTCTCTACTTACAACACAGAGGTCATCACTTCTAAGAACTGCATCAGTTTTGCACGTTCAAAGGGCTGGTTCACTGGCAAAGATAAGGACTTCAACTGGAAGATGACCTATGCAGCACCAGACTTCGGTGGCCGTCGTTGGTGCGATGCTCGTGTATGGAGCTATCTGAATCATTTCAAAGACATGTCACGTTGGTTGCCATGGGCGTTGGGAAAAGACCCTAACGCAGAGGATATGCCACTTTGGATTGCACCTGACAAGAAGGTCGACTTACCAAAGATGGAAGCTTGTATGCGCGACCACTATGAGGGCACTCCTCTGTCACTCGATAAGGATATAGCACAGGGGATCTGGGATTCTCCTTACCGCCCTACCCCACTAAAGTTCGAAGTAGATGGCAAGCAGTACTTCAACGAACGCCCTATCTCAACACAGCAGACAGGTTTCTCTTACATTGCACAGCTCCGTTCATGGTTGCCACGTGAGATTGGTGGTATCCTTTGGTTCGGTAACGATGATGGTAACATGGTTGCTTATGTGCCTATCTATTGCAGCAATACAGAGCGTGCAGAGTGCTTCAACACACCAGGAGCAGATGCGGTAACCTTCTCTGATAAGAATGCTTTCTGGGTATGCAACTGGGTTAGCAACATGGTTTACCCTCGCTACTCTCAGCTCTTCCCTGCATTGAAAGAGGTGCGCGACTCACTTGACAACGCTTTCCTCGCAGCACAAAAGGGTGTGGAGGCGAAGGCAGAAGCACTCTATGCCACCGACAAGGCAGCTGCAGTGAAGTATCTCAACGATTACTCTATTCAGAAGAGTAACGAGATGATCGCACGCTGGCGTGAGTTGGCAATCCATCTGATTGTGAAGTTTAACGATATGGCTGTTAAGCCTGAGAAGGATGGCAAGTTCCTCCGTACTCCAACGGGTCTTGGAGAGCATGTTCAACGTCCAGGTTACAGCGACTACTTTAAGCGTGAGCTGGTAAAACAGACTGGTGACAAGTATGCTATACCGAACAAGTAAACATCTAAAAGAAGGAAGTTTAGATGATAAATCAATTTAATCATCTGAATATTATATATTGATATAAGAGGCTATATTCGTCAGAGAGTATAGCCTCTTTGTTTATACAAAAGATAAGTTTTTCAAGAAATAACTTGAATTATTCCTAATATACATTACCTCAATTCCGCAGCATTATTCCTTGTGAGGTACTTTTATATATTGAAATGACATTTTGGGGATTTATCCATTGATATGGGGATTTTCTGGGGTTCTTGGTTCTTGCATAGTCATAAAATCCCCCACCCAAACCAATGGGGAAGTATGATAACCACAAAGAAATGATATTTATTCAATAAAGACTTCAGCGTAGTAGGTTTTTTCTGTATATAGGCTCAGAACGTTCTGCCTTCCAGTGCGTACCCATTTTGCTGGCACGCTGACAAAATGTAGGATAAAGGCTTTCAGCCTGCTTGTCTTTTTCAA